>Ga0247836_1003234_pt1 | contig 22141 bp, 15 predicted proteins | sample LaCruzMarch2015__4_FD_187116 | JGI IMG/M metagenome (GOLD analysis project Ga0247836, IMG submission 187116) | Freshwater microbial communities from meromictic Lake La Cruz, Castile-La Mancha, Spain - LaCruzMarch2015_14m | ecosystem: Environmental > Aquatic > Freshwater > Lake | place: Spain... | reverse complement strand
TGGCCTCGCGGCTTCCACCTTGGGTTTCGCTACGCTTCTTGTCACTCGCTGCGGTTACCTCCTTTCAGGTAACAAGTACATGCCCATGTCGGGCACACTAGGGTCCGCTGTGCGGACCGTCCGCGGCCGGCCGCAACGATGATCAAGGCCTTACCGCGTTACTCGGACGGCTTCTCATCCGCCAGCAGCCGCACCTCGCGTTGCGGAAAGGGAAAGCTCAGGCCGGCGGCATTGACCGCGTCATAAACAGCCCCCGTGAGTCCGCTGCTTACACTGGACGCAGTGTCATAGTCAGCCCAGGCGCGCAGTTCGAAGTTGATCGTGCTGTCGCCATAGCCGACGAAGAGACAGCGGGGCGGCGGCTCCGGCAGGACCCCGGGGTGGTCGCGCGCGACCCCTTCCAGCAGGGCGATCACCTGGGCCGGGGCCGTTCCGTAGGCGAGCCCCAGCGGGAGATCGAGCCGCTGGTGCTGATCGCTCAGGGTCCAGTTGGTGACCTGGTTGGAGGTCAACTCGGAGTTCGGGATGATGACCTCCGCCCCCCGCAAAGTGCGCACCACGCTGGCGCGGATGCCGATGCGGCGCACCCGCCCCTGCAGGTCCCCGACCTGCACCGCATCCCCGACATGAATGGGCTGCTCGAACAGCAGGATGAGCCCGGCGACAAAGTTCTGCACCACATTCTGGAGTCCGAGGCCGATGCCCACACCCAAGGCTCCGGCGAACACCGTCACCTGGGTGAGGGTGATCCCCAGGAAACCGAGCGCGAGGAAAAACCCCGCAATGCCGATCGTATACTGGATCAGGCTCGATGCCGCATAGGAGACACCGGTCGCGATCCCGGCCCGCGGATAGACCTCTTCTTCGAGGATGAACCGCAGCCCGGCGGACACCAGATAGGCACCCCACAGGGTCAGGCCGAAGGCCAGCACATCCCCGGCGGAGGTGCTGAATGCGCCCAGGGTCAGGCGGACCGCCAGGGCTTGCTGAACCAGCGTCACGGTCGGCTGCCAGAGACCCAGATAGTCCAGGTAACGGAAACACCAGGCCAACACCGCAAGCCACAGGAACCAGCGCTGGAACCTGGACAGCAACCACTCCTGGTGGTTGGCGACCAGCCGCAGCCGCTGCAGCGGCCAGCTCCGCAACGCAAACGCGAGGATGGCGACGCTCACCTCAACCGCGGCATAGATCCAGAGCGCATCCGCGGCCCCGACCAAGACGGCTGGGGTCGTCAGCCGAGCGAGTTCCAGCCGGCCAAACAGGCTGGCGACGAGCCCGATGAGCAGCATGACCAGAACGCCCCCGGTCAGCGGACGCCAGGCCCAATGCAGGCCCGATTGCGCGGCCGCGGTGCCGCTGCCCGCGGACTTGAGTTGTATGAACAGCCAAAGCACCACGCCAACCGCAACCAGCGACTCACCGAAGATCATCACCTGACCGACCACCGGCGGGACACCTTCAAAGGCATGGTGGACGCTATCCAGGGCGAACAGCAGGCCCAGCGCATAGAGTGTGGGACGCAGTGCTCGGTCCACGCGCGGGCGCACCAGGACGATCATCGGGACCAGCGCCAAGGCCCCCAGCAATTCCTTGACGCGCAGCGGCGTCGGCGACCATAGGTTGGTGGCGGCGATCAGCGCGATCAGTGCCGCGGCGGCGACCGGTCGGTCGAACACGATGCTGATCCGGGTCAGGTCCTCGCCTGCCGCGGCCCAGTGCGGCAATCGGCGGCGTGCCGCGGACAAGGCTGCCAGCACGACCACAAAGAGCCCCAGATGGAACGGCAGGTGCGTGGCCGGATCGGTCAGATAAACGCTGAGAGCGTCCCGGTAGGAAGTGTAAACCTGGTGGACTCGCACCTGGATCACCGCCAGTCCGCGGCGCCAGAGGTCCGGGTCCCACAGCGGGCGGCTGGTGCGCGCCAGGAGGCTGCCCGCGGTCCCCTGCTGCACTTCCTGGATGCGCGTTCGGGCGGTCTCGCAGCGGGCGATCTCCTGCGCAACCGCCCCCTGGAGCGCGAGCGCCTCGTCGCGCCGGGCCTGATCGAGCGGTTCTGCCGCCGCGAGTTGCGCCAGCGTCTCGTCGATCTGGCGCAGAATCGGCGCCGGGACGCCGGCCGCTGCCGCGGTCTCACGGGTCAGAGTCCAGGTCGCACGCAGGGCCGCGAGTTGCGTCAGGGTCTCCTGGAGCCGCGTGACCCGTCCGGTGAGGATCTCCAGCCAGGCGTTCAGCGCGAGTTGACGGCTGGACCAGAGTTGAGCGGTGCCCTGCAATGCCTCGAGCGACGGCTGCTCCTGCAACATGCTCAGGGTCCGTTCCAGATCCGCCGCGAACTCGGCGCTCAACGTGGGCAGGGCATCGCCGATCGCCTCGACCGCGCTGCTCGGCACCCGCTGGGATGAGAAGGCCCGCAGCAGGTGCGCCGCTTCCGCGATCGATGGTGCGATCCGCTCAATCGGGATAGGCGCGGGCGGCACCGGCGACGGGGCCGCCGCGGCAGGCTGCGATTGGGGGGTGGTCACCGCGGGCGGTGATGCGTTCGCCCAGACGCGCGCGGACATCGGCCAGGCGCAGATCAGCAGCAGTGCGCCGAGTGTCCGCGCAAAACGCCAAGCGCCGGCCGCCAAGCGGCACGACGGGTCGCACACCGACGCCGGTTGCCGCACGACCCGGACCGGCGAGGCCGCAATCGGACCCAAAGCAAACCTGGGTCCGGCGGACCGGCGCATGGTCACAAGTATTGGCTGCATTTCCCGAATCCGATGACGAATAAGGACCGCGGAAGGACGAAGATCCGCTGATCGAGGGTCAGCGGGGACCAACCTCCAGGGACCGTACGGCCTCGGCAATGTCCTCGCTCAAACGCGCCACGGCCCGGCTGTGGGCGGCCGCGACGGCGGCGAAGTCCGACTGGCTCAGCGACTCGCGGAACCGCGTGCGCCCGGTCAGGGACTTGCCGTCCGCGGTCCGCCGTACGATCCACACCGCCTCGAAGGCGACCGCTGCGCCCGGCGCCGATTCGAACCGCTGCACCTCGATCAGCGCACGGTACCCGACCCCCGCGCTGGCCGTCTGCGCCGCCTGAGTGACCTGATCAGCCCCCAACATGAGCACCAGATTTTCGGCCACCGCGCGCGCGATCTCGCTCTTGAGCGGCGAGGCCCACCGGTTGTACTGGTCGAGCCCCACCTGATTCGGACCGGTGGCAACGACGAACTCCGGGCGATCGACCGCCGCCGGGACGGACACCGGACCCACGGACACCGACAGACTGGACGGGGGAGCGGCGGTCGCGCTCGCCGCGCTCAGGGTATAGAAACGCGACGGGGGCGAGGCGCACCCGGCCGCGAGCAGCGTCATCAATCCAACGACAAAGAGGGTGGGTTGGCGGCGCATCAGGGTGTCTTCTCGGTCTTGCCGCGGATCAGGGAGGCGGGCTGGCGCTCCAGATAATCGCTGAGCCCCCGCACGGCCCGCGCCGCCCCGGCGATCTCTTCCAAGGCATCGCGCAGTTGAATCTGGCCTGGGGCGTCCTCTCCCAGGAGGGTGGCGTCCGTGCTCTTGATCAGGCGATCGGCCGAGTCGAGGGCGCGCCGCAGGTCCGCGACCGTCGACACCAGCTCGGGCGTGAGCCCGGTGTCGATGCGATTGACCGCCTTGTTGACGTCCTTGAGGGTCTTATCGAGCGACTCGATCACCTTCTTCAGATCCGCACCGATCGCCTTGAAGGGCAGCGCGTCGATCTTGGCGAGGATCGCCGTCACCTTCGCCTCCAGGTCCGGCACGGTACTCGGCACCGTGGGAATCGCCGGTAGCGCTTGCGTCCAGTCGACGTCCGGCTTGCCGGCATCCGGAAAGAAGTCGAGTGAGACGAACAACTGGCCCGTGAGCAGATTGCCGCTGCGCAGTTGGGCGCGCAGCCCCCGCTCCTCGACCAACCGCTTGAAGAGTTCATGGGTGGCCTGCTCGCTCTGCACGATGGCCTGGCCGGCGGCCGACTGATGTGTCTGCAGGCGGGCGACGATGCGTTCCGGATACGCGACGACCTCCACCCGCCCGCGCACCGCCAGCTTCACCGGGTCCAGGTCGACACCGACCTGGGTGACCTCGCCGGCCGGCAACCCGAGCAGCGTGAGCGGCGCACCGACGGACAGCCCGCGCAATGACTCGCTGAAATAGAGCACATAGGATCTGGCGATGGTATCCGGCTGCTTCATCGCCGTGGTCCGGTCACCATAGAGCGGGAAGGCGCTGTCCGCGGCGGCGGGTTCGCTGGTGGCGGCGAAGCCGGGAGACTCGAACGCGATGCCGCCGATCAGCAGCGAGACCAGCGATTGCGTGCGCAGGTCCAAGCCGCCGGCACCAAGCGAGACATCGACACCGCTGGCATTCCAAAACCGCGTATCGGTACCGACGAACCGATCGTAGGGCGCGTTGACGAAGACCCGGATGCTGACTGACTTGCCGTCGTCGGCAAGCGCATAGGCGGTCACCTGGCCGACCTGAAGACGGCGGAAATACAGCGGCGACCCGACCCCCAAGGAGCCCATATCATCGGCCTTGAGTTGGAACCGCCGACCCGGCTGATCGATGGTCACGGCCGGCGGCACCTCCAGCCCGACGAAGCGGCGCCCTGCCCGCTGCGCATGGCCCTGTTCGAAACCGATGTAATTGCCCGCCAGCAGCGTACTCAGACCCGAGACCCCGCTCAGTGTCACGCGCGGCTCGACCACCCAGAAATTGGCGTCCTCGACCATCAGCCCTGCCGCGTGCTTGTCGATCCGGGCGGTGACAATGACCTTCGAGTACTCCTGGTAAAGCTCCACCGCCGTGACCTGGCCGATCTTCACATCTTTGTATTTGATGAAGGTCTTGCCGGCCTCGACGCCTTCCGCCGAGCTGAAGACGATGGTGATGGTCGGCCCTTGGTTCATGACGCGGTTGACCGCAATCCCGATCGCCACCGCGGCGGCGATCAGCGGGATAAGCCAGATGGCCGAGATCCGCCGCCGTGGCGGTGTCAGGGTGGCGCGGGGCAGCGTTTCGCGGTCGATCGGGTCAGGCAACGTCAGGCTCCGTTTCGGTATCGGCATCCCAGATCAGCCGGGGATCGAAAGACTCGGCGGCGATCATCGTCAGCACCACCACCGCCGCGAAAAAGACCACTCCCGCGCCAGGCTGCACCGACATCAGCGGCGAGAGCTGCACCAGCGCGACAGTGAAGGTATCGACGAAGACATCGAGCATCGACCAGCGGCCGATGAACACGACCAGGTGATACAGCCGGGTCCGCTCCCGGTTGCTTGCAATCGAGCCGCGCTGCACCGTGATCAACAGATAGGCAAGCGCCAACAGTTTGCCGAGCGGCACCATCACGCTCGCGACCAGCACGATGAGCGCCAGCGGCCAGGACCCGGAGGTGAACAGGAAGACCACCCCGCCCATGATGGTGTCGTATTCAGTCGACCCGAGCGTGGTGGTGCCGAGCACCGGCAGCAGGTTGGCCGGGATGTAGCAGATGGCCGCGGCAATGACGAGCGCCCAGGTCGTCTCGACGGAGCCCCGGCGGCGCGCTGCCAGCGGCGCGCCACAGCGCGGGCAATGGCCGGGCGCGGCGCGGCTTGCCGACGCGGCAAGCAGGCCGCAGGTCCCACAGGACACCAGTCCGGCCCGCGCGGCGGTAAGCACGCTGGTCGTCATGGTACCGACCGAAGGTTCAGGGTGCCGTCGGTCTGGACCGCACCGTCCGCCGGTGGTGACCCGTCGTCGGCCCAGGTCACCCGCTTCCAGATCGCTTCCGGATCAAAGCTGGACTGGATGGCCGGGATGAGCAGCATCAACACACCCACCGCATACATTCCGATATCCGGCTCCACGGTGGCCAGTTCCGCAATTTTGATGAGTGCCACCAGTATACCCAACATCATCACCTCGACCATCGACCAGGGCTGCATAGCCTCGGCCCAGCGCAGCAGCTCCCCGACCCAACGCGGGGCGGGCGGCCGGCGGGCGGCGAGCAGAACCGCCAGCGTGCACAGCAGATAGGCCGCCGGGGCGAATACCGCGCAGAACGCCACGACGACCGCGGTCAGCTCCTGGCCCTGGACCCACATCTGCCAGGCACCACCGACGATCGTGGTGCTCGCCTGCTGTCCCACCACCGAGAGCCCCATCAGCGGCGCCGTGTTGGCCAGGATCAGCACCAGCAGCGCGGCGATGCTGAGCGCCAGTGGGCGTTCGATCGGGTCCGCCGTCCGGGTCGCCAGGGTCCGCCCGCAGCGCGCGCAGCTTGCCTTGGCGCCGAGCGGGAGTTCCGGCACGACCTGCAGCAGATCGCAATCCGGGCAGGCAAGGGTCTCGGCGTGCCCCGCGCCGGTCATGATCGCCGTTCCGGCCAACGTGGGCACTCGGAATGATCCACAGTTGTCGCGCTGCGAATGACGCCGGTCATGGGTAGACGTTTACCAGCGAAATGTGACGCCAAGCGCCGGACCGGTGAAGCGGAGGTTGGCATCCTGCTCGTCGAAGTCATAGGAGAGCGAGCGCAACGCAAGTGTCGCATCGCCCCAGTCGAACCGGTACCCGACCCCCACCAGGGCCTGCCAGGTCCAACTCGACGACCCGGTTCCCACATCCAGGTAAAAGGGCATGAACCAGCGCGGATCGCCGAACAGAATCTCACCCTTGGCCCCCACGAGACCAACCCAGTCCTCCCGGTTCTCGGAGACCTTGCCGGTCCGGTCGAGCAGACCGTAGCTGCCCGCGAGTTGCCACTTGAACTCGGTATCCAGGCCGAGGTAACGGAACCCCGCGAGCAGATCGACATTGCCCCAGGCGCCATGAGCCACCGTGTAACCACCGCCCAAGGTCCAGACCGTTCCGCTCACACTGGTCTCGGCCTGGTGGGCCAGGTTGGTCAAGGACTCGCCACGGAAGCCGCGGACCGTGCGGATGCTGGAGTCCTGATTGCCCAGGTCCAGGTAGATGATATCCGTATAGACCGACCACAGACCCTTACGCGCCTCGCCGCTCACCATCAGCGCGAATTGCAGGTTGGAGAGATAGTCGTTGGGTCCGATCTCAGTGCTGAGTTGGGTGGCCCCGGATTGCAGCAGGGCCGCCGCGCGGGGCCGCAGATCATAATCCAGATCGGCGTTGATATTGGGCAGCCACACATAGGGCGTCAAATTAAAGTGCCAGGCGCCATCGAAGGGATCCACCGCCGCCGCCGCGGGGACCGCCGCCAGCGAACCCGAAACCAAGACGGCGGCCTGCGCCAGCGCGGCCAGCGCGGATGTCAATTGCTTCATGTGTTTCATGTTCAGTGGGTCACGGATCGGCATGCGGCTGAATTGCGCTTATCGCCTTCGTACCTGATATCCAGACAGACCCTTGGTGTAGCGGGTTTGAAACCCGCCCCTACGGCCGGTTATCACGCGCGAAGGCTATAATCACCTGGAAGCAGGGCGAACCGCATCGCTGCGCAGCGATGCGGCTCATGCGTCATCACCATTCAGTGCGTGGCGTTGTCCGGCTGGCCGGAATACAAATCGACGCCGGGGGTTGCGCTGGAGCGGGCTGATCAGCCCGCTACTTTTTCAGGTCCTCGGCCGCCTTCTGCGCCGCCGCGGCTTTGCCTTCCATACCGCCGGCGACGGCGGCGGCATCGACCGCCTCTTCGGTCTTGATCTTGGCCGCGCGCTCATTGGCCACGGTCGGATCGGCCTTGGCCTTCGCCTTGGCCGCGGCGGCATCCTGGGCCGCCTTGTCGGCCTGCCCCTGCAGCTTATCGGCTTCCGCTTGCTCAGCGGCGGCGCCGGTCATCACCGCATCCGCGGCGGCCTTTTGCGCCGCGGATTCGGCGGCGGCAGCACCGGCCAGGGTGAGTACGAGTGCAGCGGTCGCGGTTACGATCAGGTGCTTCGATTTCATGTGGCTATTCTACCCGTGAGTGGATGGTTAAAAATCGCCGCGGTTGCGGCACGAGAATTCAATCCGGCGCTTTACCTGACCATCGTGGTCGCGGCAGCGCCGGTCGGCACGTGGTCGGCGAATTCCCTTCGCTTACCTGAATCTTACCGGAGCACCGCAGCCTGCGCTACAGGGCCATCACCGGCGCGGCGACAGCTCGCTCATTGACATCGTTTGGTAAGAACCAATTGAACATGATCAGGAATCCGCCAGTCGAAACCCTCGTCGGGCCTAACCATTCAGGCCTTCATCGTGGCCTCGACCATTTTCATCCCGGCCTTGACCTTCCGCCGGAGAGACTCCTTTGGAACAGTGCGACGGCCTCTGGGGTGGTTGCGTTTGGACGGGAACAAAATACCCCCCGGACAGTGGGCGATCAACGCCGCCAGGCGCGGCGAGCCGCGCCGGCATAGGAAACGGGTGTCAGAGGCATCCCGATGATGTCGATGAACAGGACCGCAACACCCGCCTTGGCGGGGATCTTGCCCTCCAGAATCTTGACGTTATAACTCAGGTCTTCCCCGGCCAGGACCGGATCGTGCAACACCACGACCGCGTCGACCAGCGCCTCGTCTTCAAGGAAGGACAGCGTCGCATTGGGCGGATCCTTCAGAAAACTGTCCTTACCCTCGCTCCAGAAAGGCACGAACTTCGCGGTGGCCATATGGGTGGCAAGACGCTCCGGGCGATCGGCGAACATCACCGTGGCGGGGCTGATACCCTTGAGGGTTAGGCGGCCGTCGGCGTAGGCGATTCCCTGGGCATTCTGGACAAAGAGAAAGTCCGCCTGCTTGGGCGCCTCGTGGCCGGCCTTCTCGTGTGCCGGTTTCCCTTCCGCCGCCATCGCGGACTTCAGCCCGAGGGCCAAGGGAGCTAGGGCGGCGGCAGCGGTCAGCAGTTCGCGTCTGTTCGTCATCGTCATCTCCGATTCAGTTACGATACTTGAATTTATCAAAGGGGCTGCCAGACTACCTTGCAATTCCGGCCATGTCTGACCGAGCCCGAACCATCTCATCGGTTGGACAGGAGCCAGTACCAACCCCCGGGGGAAAAACGATGACCGAACCAAATCACACGCGCCTGCTCGCCATCGCGGCCGTGCTGGCGACCGCCGTTGCGATGCCGGCCTTGGCCCAGCAGACCGCCGAGCGCATCTGGTCGGGAGGCCCCATCCTCACGATGAACGACCAGGCCATGCGCGCCGAGGCAGTGGCCGTGGCCGGCGGCAAGATTCTTGCCGTGGGCAGCCGCGATGAGGTCATGAAGCTGAAGGGGCCCGCAACCCAGCTCATCGACCTGAAGGGCCAGACCATGGTTCCCGGCTTCGTCGACGCCCACGGCCACATCGTCGTCGGCGGGCTGCAGGCGCTCTCCGCCAACCTCCTGGCCCCGCCCGACGGCAAGGTTCAGGACATCGCCTCGCTGCAGCAGACGTTGCGCGACTGGGCCCAGACGAACGCGGCCGCCGTCGAGAAGATCAAGGTCATCGTTGGCTTCGGCTATGACAATTCACAGCTCAAGGAGCTGCGCCACCCGACCAAGGAAGAGCTTGACGCCGTCTCGCAGGACATTCCCGTCCTCATCGTCCACCAGTCCGCGCATCTGGCGACCGTCAACTCGGCCATGCTGAAGGCCATGGGCTACGACTCCACCAGCAAGGACCCGGCGGGCGGTGTCATCCAGCGCAAACCCGGTACCACCGAGCCCAACGGCACCCTCGAGGAGACCGCGTTCTTCAACGGCGCGCCGGTGGTCCTCGGCCGCGTCGGCTCGGAGGGACTCAAGACCTTCGCGCGCGCAGGCGCCAAGCTTTGGGCGCGTTTCGGCTACACCACGGCGCAGGAAGGCCGGTCCACGCCCCAGATCGTCGAGATGCTGAAGCAGGTGGCTGCCGAAGGCGGCTTCGCGAACGACGTCAATACCTATCCGGACGTGCTCGTCGACCGCGCCTACATCCAGGCCAACCAAAGTAATACCTACGTCAATCGCTTCCGCGTCGCGGGCGCCAAGCTCACCATCGACGGCAGCCCGCAGGGCTTCACCGCCTGGCGCGACCGGCCCTACTACAAGCCGGTCGGCGATTATCCCAAGGGCTATTCCGGCTATGCCGCGGCGTCCGCCGAAGACGTCATGGGTGCCGTCCAGTGGGCGTCCGAGAACGGCATCCAGGTCATCACGCATTCCAATGGAGAGCGCGCCTCCGATCTGCTGATTGCCGCCCACAACGCGGCCCAGGCGCGCTTCCCCAAGGCGAAGGATCTACGCCCCGTTCTCATCCACGGCCAGTTCCTGCGCGAGGACCAGCTCGACAGCTACAAGGCGCTGGGTGTCATCCCGTCACTGTTCCCGATGCACACCTTCTACTGGGGGGACTGGCACCTCGAACACACCGTCGGCCCCGAGGCCGGGCAGAACATCTCCCCCACCGGCTGGGCGGTCAAGCGCGGCATGATTTTCTCCAGCCACCACGACGCGCCGGTCGCCTTCCCGGATTCGATGCGCGTGCTCGACGCCACCGTCACCCGCCGCGCCCGCGGCTCCGGCCGCATCGTCGGCCCGGACCAGCGCGTCGACGTCATCACGGCACTGAAGGCCATGACGCTCTGGCCCGCCTACCACCATTTCGAGGAGGCGACGAAAGGCAGCCTGGAGCCCGGCAAGCTGGCCGACTTCGCGGTCCTCTCAAAGGACCCGACGGCGGTCGAACCCACCACCATCGCCGACCTCAAGGTCACCGAGACGATCAAGGAAGGCGTCACGGTGTTCCGCCTGACGGCGGAGGAAGAGCGCAAGGCCGAGCGGATGCTCCACCCGGGGCGCGACGGCCGCGATGTGTTCGCGCGCTTCCTCACGGCTGCCGCCGCGTCCCGCGACCTGGCGCAGATGCCGTCCTTCGCGCGGCGGCCTGTGGCCTTGGCCCAACTCACCCAGGCCCCGCACGACAACGCCTGCGTCGCCGGGGTGCTTGGCGACTTGGTACAGGCGATGGTCCAGGCGGAGGAAGCACCGGCGGAGCAGTGATGCCTCGGCTATAAAGGGAAAAGGACGCCTTTGATGCAATCCCGCTTCTCGCACTGGCCTCGCTGTCGTAACGCTCGTTGAACTCGCTGAGGGACATACCGTCAGCAGTTCCAAATTTGTGTGGCCGCCGCCGGCAGCGTGTCGGCGGCGCGGCTGATGGTGGATGCGCTGCGCTTATCAACCCTACGAAACCGGCTCCGCTGTAGGGTGGATAAGGCGCGCCGCTCGGTGTCAGGGACCCGGCACGGCGGTCGCGCGCGCCGCATCCACCAGGGGTCGCGCGATGCCGCCCAAATTCGGAATTGCCATGGACTCGAACCGGCACGCCGAGTCTCTATGCGTACTCATCGAACACGGCGTCGAGCTACGGATTCCCGGTGACCAGCAGCACGGCGTGGCGCACCGCCTCGCTGTTCAAGTCCAACCGCAGAAAGGTGCCGCCGCCCGCGGACGGCTTCTTGCGGATGAGTTGGATGCGATGGAACAGGTGGCCATGCGTGCCGGCGAACTTGGCGAGCCCCTTCGCCTTCTCGAAGTTGTCGGCCAGACTCGGGTTATGCGGTTCGAGGATATCGAACCGATAGTCGCCCGGCGCCGCGCCAGCGCCCGCGCGGACGATGACCAGATCGGGGAACATCGGCTTCAAGGCACCGCCGGACTCGTAGGGGATCTCCAGCGACCACGGCTTGCGCGGCAGGTTGCGCAGCCAGCCCACGACGACCGGGTTCAGTAACTCCTCGGCGACCAGCTCGCGCTCCCAGGTCTCCAGTTCCGCCCGAAAGCCGCCGTCCGCTTCCAGGTACAAATGCCGCTCGTAGAGCGGCGCCGTCTTCGGGCGCCGAAAGTCGATCCGCTCCGGCAGCATCCACGGCTCCTCGACCGGCTCAGCGGTCGCGCGGCGCAGGCGTTGGATGCGTTGGCGCTCCTTCTCCTTCAGCTTGCCGATGGCCTGCTTGTGCGTGTCATACAGCGCGTTGAATGCACGCGCCGCCTTCGTCTCAAGGCGCGCGACCGCGGCGGCGTCGTTCATCAGCAGGATCAACTCCACCTTCACATCGACGGACTCGCGCTCGGCGTGCGCTTGCCAATACAGCAGGTGCAGCCCCGTCGCGCCGCCCTCGCCCAATCGCTGGCCCGCGGTCTCGAACACCCGGTCGATATCCGCCGCGGAGGCCGCGACCGCATAGTCCCCCAGCGGCGCCGAAGCCCGGCCGTCGTCGAAGCCGCCCAACCGGCCGGCGATGGTCTGGACCCGGACGCTTGTCATGCGCTCCGCACGCGCCTCGAAATCGGCCGCGGACTTCAGCGCCTTAACCTCCGTGTCGAGCCAGTCCAGCACTTGGCCACGGACCTGCCCCGGCGCGTCCGGGTCGATCTCGGTGCGGTTGAGCCCGCGCGCGAGGCCCGCCAGCCGCCGCAGATGGCTCTGCGCGCGGGCCGCGTTGACCCGATAGGTAACGAGCCCGCTCATGGCCGCGAAGATGGCGGCGGCGTCCGCGCGCCGCTCGAGCGTCACCAGCTCGTTGGCCGATCCGGTCTCCGCGGGCGGGGCGTTTTCGACGTTCTTCAGATCCTCCGCGACGGCCTCGACCGCCTCGGCATCGAAATACGGCAGGAACAGATGCACGTCGTTCAGCGTCGCGTCCCGCTCGATGCGCCGCGCCAGCGGCGTGCGCACCATCCGGCCCAGGAGTTGCGCGATATAGGTATGGTCCTCGGCGCGGCGGAAGGACATCATGACCTCCGCCCGCGGACAGTCCCAGCCGGTGGATAGGCTGGTCTTGAACAGCACCACCCCGATACTCTTGTCCTCGTCGATGCGCGATGCGTCGACGCTGCGCACGCGCCGCCCGCCGATGTCCATATCCCCGCGGTCGTGCAGCGCGTGCACGGCCTCGCACTCGTGCAGGCTCCGGCCGATGGCCTGCTCGATGGTGTCGAGCACGGCGGCCAGATCGGTGCGCGACACTTGCCGCTCGTTGCCGTTCTCGACCTGCACCACTAGGATGGGCCACACCTGCGCCTCGCCCTCGGCCTGGCAATAGGCTTGCCAGGCAACGGTCATCGTCTGCCAGCGCCGCGCCGCCTCCGCGAGCAAGGTCATCTCGGCCTGCCCGACGACCTCGGGATGATGGATCGGCACCCGCTCTTTCAACAGGCCCGACTCGCGCACCTGATCCACCGGCACATGGACCTTCTCCAGCCCATGCGGAGCCTTGTCCAGCAAGTCGGTGAACCGCTTCGGAGTCGCCGACACGCCGATCACCAGCGGCATCGGCACCAGGCCGTCGGGCGGGTGGCCCAGCAGAAACCGCTGAACCAGGGTCCGCGCCTCCTTGGCCAGCTTGCCGTCGGTCATGCCGCGGTGCGCCTCGTCGATGACCAGATAGAAGCGCTCCGGCGTCGCTCGCGCGGTATTGGCGAAGGTGGACCAGATCGAGTGCGTGCGCGCATCCACACCCCCACGCGTCAAAAGCTTGTCCTTACCGAGCTTCTGCACATTGATGAAATGGATGGTGCCCGGCTCCAGGCATTGCCGGTCAAATCCCGCATCGATGGTCAGGAGTCGATTCGCATGGATGCGATCCGACACCTGCATGATCCGCCGCCGCGTCTGCTCGTTGAGCTCCGGCATATCCGACAGCCAGAGGATGACCGCGTCCGGCTGTGGCGGCAGGTCCGCCGCCCCGAACAGGATGTCCTCGAACAGCGCCGCCATCATCACGGTCTTGCCGCTGCCGGTCGGCGCGGAAAAGGAGATCGCCTTCGGGTGTTCGCTGGTCGCATGGTCGCGCAGGACCCGGACATGATGACGCAGACGCGCCGCCGCCTGCTCCTGAAAATCGAACAACTCCATCTTCATTGCCCGGTCTCCCCGACCACCGCCCGTGCGCCGGCCGACTCCGCATTGATACGGAAGTTATCCAGATAGTCGCGGTAGAGCTGAACTGTCGTCATCTCCGGGCTCGCGGCGCCGAGTGCATCGCTGAACTGCGCCGACAGATCCCTGAAGGCATCTTGCGAATCGGTCACGATGAAAATGCAGCGCAGCCCGGAGCGACCCGCCAGCGTCGCCAGCAGGGCCTTTGACCTGTCCTCGTCCAGCAGCACCGCGAACGGATTGTCGGGCGGCGCCATGAAAGCGGGAGTTGGGCTCCCCGGCGGCACCGGCGTCGGCGGCGGCCCCATGGCCCCGGATTTGAGCCACAAGAGCGGCAGGATCTCGTTGAATGCCCGCTTCAGCGCCACCTGATCCTTGTCGAGAAACGCCAGCTTGTAATAGGCGAGGTTTGCCGGGAAGCCATCGGCGAGCGGACGCTTTTCCTCCTCCGGGATCAGCATCGGGCCGAGCAACGATTGAACCTCGCCCTTCAGCGCATCGAACCTGGCCTTGTTGGTCGTCACGATGTAGAGATCGGTAATCTGATCCTGCCCGTCCAGTGCCGCGAGCCAGTCTTCCGCCGCCGCCTCGTCAAATAGCACGCTGGCCTTGTGGTCCTCCGAGACGATGAAGGGACAGGGGTCCTTGACCAGCGTTTGCGGCAGGCCATCGATCAGGGCCGTGAGTTGCTTCTTCTTGGCCGGGGTATCCAAGGCCCCGGGCGCGACGAAGCCAATCTGGATTATTCGCCGAGGTCTTTCCCGCTTGATGGTCTTGCCCCCGAGGTATTCGCCAAGTAGAGCTGCCCCATCGTCACCGCGCCCCAGGGTGGCCGATTTCGACCGCGGCCACGTCACTGAACGGCAGATTCCCTTCTCATCCCACTCGTCATCACCAGGGAGAAAACCAACGGACCGCAAGCGATCGGCCTCGTCGCCGGATACCTCGTTGTTAGTAACAAGGATGCACTGACGCTGCCCTCCGTCATGCTGATTCAACCGCATCAACGCATGAAGGGTAGTGCCTGACCCGGCAAAGAAATCGAGGACGATAGCTCTTGGCTTGTCATGAAGAAATATACGCAACGTATCTTCAACGCTGTAAAGGGATTTTGGAAATGGAAACTTCCGATCCGGCAAGATGCTTCTGATCAATCCGGTTCCGTAAGCACCTGCATCGTGCCGCGTTTCTCTCCAGACTGTGGTCGGCCGGGCTTTTCGTCCTCCCGGCATCACAACAATTCTTGAACCGTCTGGCCGCTCACCGGTGACTTCATAAGCGCCGTTCTCGACTTTCTTAATGTTCGGGGCCGTGAGGTAAGCGAATGTGAACGGTTGCCGCGCGTGGGCACCTGGGGTCACTCGGACATACCCTTTCTCAAGTGCCCGTTGAAGACTCGGTCCAGTCAGCCCCCAGTTCATGTGAACGCCATCCTCTCTAATGGGGAAAACAGCGACCGCACCGGGGATCCTGCGCACATCGGAAAGAGCCTGATCTGGGTGCAAGGGAAAGCCGATCTCGACAATCCTTTTTGTCATTGTGTCAACATGAATTGGATAGAACTGATTAGGACCGCCCTTGCTCGTCCCTCGCGCAGACTCGATGTCATTGCGGCGAAGATACCTCCACCTGACTTCAATATCATCCCCCTCTCCGGCGATATTCGAAACGCCGGCATCGCCGAAGTAGACGACTAATAAGTACTCGTCCACTTGCGATAGACGCCCGTCTCGGCTCTTCCCGCGTGGACTGATGGTGATGCTGACGACTTGCCTTTCGCAGCCGGGGAAAATCTGGTCTAGTAAGAGCCCAAGACTGCATAGCTCATTATCATCAATCGTCACCAGAAGAACGGAGTTATCCTTTTGCAGTATCCTGCTCGCCAAAAGCAACCGCTTTTCCATAAAAGACAGCCACTTGGAGTGCCGCCAGGCGTCGTTACCATCCACATAGTCGTTGTTGTACTTCCAATCACGAGCACCCGTATTGTAAGGCGGGTCGATATAGATGCAATCGACCTTCCCGGCATAGAGATAGCCCAGCAATTGCAGGGCATGGAAATTATCCGCCTCGATCAGACAATGCCAGGGACCGGCGGGCGGGCCATTCTGGACGCGATCGATCGGCACGAGCGCCGGGTAGATCGGCTCGCCGAAGCGGCGCACGACAATGAGTTCATCGAGCGGCAGGTCCCAGGGGTCGCCGGCCGCCGGGGAGTCCTCGGGACGCAGGACATGGGCGATGCCGCCCGCGACGCGGCGCACCCGCCACAGGTCGGCGAGTGAGCCGCCTTTCTTCGCCACCAGGTCCCCCCGCCGCGGCCGGGCCCGCGGGATCGGCACCAGCTCCGGCAAGTGTCGGTCGAACACGAGGCCAAACTTGCGGGTCTTCTTGGCCTCGGCCCATTCGCGCTCGAAATCGGCGCGCAACCGCGGGTCTTGGACTTGGGCGATGAGGTCGTCGATGGCGGCCAAGGTCGGCTCCTGTCTCCGGTGAGCCCGCTGCGGGCGATCTGGCGGGCTCGGCCGACCGGGGGCAGTCGCTGCCGGCAGGTCACCGGGTCCGGGCGGAGCCAAGCCGGCGCGCGGCCTGGAAGATCCAGGGTCCGGCGGCCGGTGCGGGACGCGCGCGCCGATCCGCCATTGTACTTCACGACCTCGCCACGCGACCGGCCGCGAGGGGCGCCGGCAGCGCGGCCTTGGCAATCAGTTGCGGCGAGTTGAGGCGTCGATCTCTAAGGCGTACATTTCAGTCAGCACAGTTTTTCGGAGATCCCTCGATGTCCAGGGTTGCACAACGCCAGGAGCGTCTCAGCCTGCGTCTCAGTCCCGAGTCCAAACAGACCCTGGAGCGCGCCGCGGCCTATCTCGATAAATCCTTGACCGATTTCGTTATTGATGTTGCCCTACGGCAGGCCGAGCAGGTCGTGAGCACGCACGATTCTATCGTGCTCACGAGTGAAGAATGGACACGCTTCCAGACCATGCTGCTTGATCCACCGCAGCCGAATATACGGCTGCAACAGGCACTTGATGAGCATGCGCGGATCGTCCAACCGTGACTTGGGCGACGGCGTCGCTGCGCATCGAGCCGTTGGGGCCGGGTCATGACCGTCAGGCGTTCGATTGCGGTGTGGCCTCGCTCAACCGCTATCTCCGCGAGCAGTCCGCTCAGGATATGCGGCGCGCAACGGACACTGGTGGCGAATTCTCCCCACCGCGGAGTCTGAAAAGAACATATCTCACGCCAAGTCGCCAAGCACGCCAAGAAGAGCGCAATTCTGCGGTGACCCCAGTCACTCCGCGAGCGCCTCCGGTTTCGCTATCGCCTTGAAGACCCTTGGCGTCTTGGCGTCTTGGCGTCTTGGCGTGAGACTTTCCGGGTCTCAGCCAAGCCGGTGCGGCGGCTGCGCCCGCGTTGGCGCAATTCGCCGCCAGTGTCCGTTACGTGCTTCACCACCGAGGTCAACGCCGCAACCCCCGCACCGGCGCGACGAAGAAGAGCACGACCAGACCCAGCAGGGCGCCCCACAGCAGGACCAGACTCAACCGATAGACCAGGCGCCAGCCGGGGTTGGCCGGTCGGATGATCTCGAAACGCTCGACATAGACCGTCTCGCAGGCCCCATTGCCCTGATCAGTGCGGGTGGTGCTGGTTCCCCGCTGAAACCCGCCGCCGTGTGAATAGCGCGCCAACTGGCCGGTGAGGCGAATCTGGTCACCGATGACCGCGGACTTGATGGCCCGCTGGACCCGCGGGTCGGCGCTCAGCAGGTGGTTATTGGACAACTGGTCCCAGGCGAACCACTGGGCCGCCGGATCGTTGCGCGGCCCCACCCAACAGGTCCAGGTCGTATTGCTGTAGCTCATGGCGCGGAAGGCGTCGGTGCGGACATTCGCGCCCCAGACCACACACAGGTCACGGATGTTGATGAAGTCTTGCCAATCCTTGAAGTGGTAGATATCCCAAAAGACGTCGCTGTCATGCAGGCTCACGACGACGGCCTCGAGCACATATTCGTAGAGCGGTTCGATGGTGTAGAGGATGCCCTGCGCCTGCACGGTGAAGGGCTGCCGCGTCGTGGGGGTCTGGCGTGGCGCGGCCAGTTGGGCTTGGTCATAGAACGCGGGCGCCGGCAACTGCGCCTTCTTCCAGTGACTCCAGAGGGCGATCCCCAGGCTCGACAGAAAGACCAGTAATACCAGTTGCGTGACCACCTTGAACGGAAACTCGGCGTCACTGGCCGATGCCCGCGCCGCCCTGGCCGTCGGGAGCGCTGGACGCGCCAAGCCGAACTTGGCGAAGACGATCCCGCAGCGTCGGCACAGGTCCGCCTCGGGCTGCTCCTCGCCACAGTTGGGACACCGTTTCGTCGGGGCCGCGACCTCGAACCGGCTCGGGCGCGCCCAGACCTCGGCCGCCGTGGCCGGCGCTGCCGTGGCGGCCGTTGACCAGGGGCGCACCAGCGCGACCACCCCCGCCCGCTCGCAGCGACGGCGCACCTGCTCCGCCGCGGCGGCCGAGAGCGGCCCCCCCAGCGTGCGCGGACGACCGTTGAGCAGCGACTCGGCCTGCGGTGCCGACAGCTTGAGCATCGCGGCCAGAACCGTCACCGCCACCGCCCGGTCGGCATCGGGGAGCAGCTCGCCCGTCAAGGTCAAGGAATACTGAGTCACGGTCGAAGACTCCGAGCGCAATAAGAACGCAATATTGTATGCCGCCAAACAGCGGTTTGTTCCTCGCTGTTCCCCCGTCAGCCACCGTCGGATCGCAGTCTGCACTTGCCGAGCCCCTTCCTTCAATGCTAGGGTCACCCCGATCGCAGCCGCCGTGCGGTTGGATTTCCTATCCCCCCTGATCTTCGACGACAGGGTGCATCTTCCAATGGCGGATTTCACGCCCGGCGGGCGCGACGGCCTTGATCGTAATCCCGGCCAGCGGCGTGCGTAGTCAGGGCTTCCAGCCCTGACGGTGTCAGGCCAGGATGGCCTGACTACGCACCCGGCGAGCCCAAGTGGCCGGAATCTTGATCGAGGCCGGCATGACGATCAACCGCTGTTTCGCGCTGGCGGCCAGCCAGTTGGCCTCTCGATTTTTTCAAGCGCTCGTTGGCAGCGAAATCCGCCTGGAATTGCCGGAAGCAACCATGAAAAACGCATTGATCGCTCTCCTGTTGATGTGCTGCTTTAAACCATTGTTTGCTTATGGCCCGGACACCGTCGCCTTTGCGGATCGGTCGCTATGGCCGGAAACAATGAATTCCACCGCTGCCTTTGATCGCGCTTCGAGAGCGGAAATCCTGGTGTTTGCTGCTGCGCTGGCCAAAGTGGCGGAACAAGACGCCGCGACATTAAAAACCCAACTGAACATTAAACAGGTGGATGCCGCTTCGGTCGCGCGGGTGCGCAATCAGTTGACCGCACATCTGTTGCAAAACTGGCGGTTTGCCGCGGCTGACTGCGCTAATTCCGAGGTCTTTTGCGACAACATCAGCACGGCGGATGAACTTCTGACCGCCGCCGAAGCATTAGCAGAAAAATTGCCGGAGTCCTATCGCAACTGGCACAACAAAGCCCGGGTTTTCCATAACAGCTATGCCGGTGAATTGATTAGGCTGGCTGCACTGTTCCCGAAGGTCAGCAGTGAGATTGATACCCTTTCTGCGCTGGAAAACACCGGCTTTGAACTTCCGGATCGGCATTTTTTATTGACCTTTGATGATGGCCCTTCGCAACCCGATGGGAATACCGATACACTGCTGGCATTACTGACAAAAAATAATCTTCACGCCTCGTTTTATATGCTGGGCGAGCGGTTGCAAGCCCGGCTGAAACAAGCGGGACCGGCCACGCCGGCAACGCTGTTTCACGGACAATGCGCCGCGATGCACGGCTGGCGACATGAATCTCATGCCAAATGGGAGAAATGGCAAATCTCAATTATCGATACCCGCGATCTGGTTAAAGCAACTTTCCCGCGGTCCTATCAGCCCTGGTTCCGTCCGCCTTATGGACAACGCCGCGCCGACAGCGGTGACTTCTTCAGCAAGCACGATCTGAAAGTAGCGCTGTGGAATATCGACTCGCAGGATTGGAATAGTCGGGTCAGTGGCGAAGACGCGGCCCAGCGGATTATGACGCTGATGCTGTTATGGCGGCGCGGCGTCATTCTGTTTCATGACATTCATCCCAAGGCGCTGGTCGCGGTGCCCTGGTTGCTGGATCATACCCGACAAACCGGAGTGGTCTGGCAAGATTGCCGGCAGTATTAACAACCACCAACCCGCCCATTATTCAAACCGCTGGAGAGTCTCTGATGTGTGCGTTTAAACGATTAGGAGCAGCAGGATTGTTGTTGGCCCTGTGCGCGCCCTATTCATTGGCGGAAACCCGACTGCAAGTGAATGCCAACGCCAACCAGTTTCCTTATGTGACCGTGCGGGTGCGGGCCTTTGACGCCAACAGCGGCAACAGCGTATTGAGCTTGACCAAGGAAAAGCTGCTGGTTTCGGAAGATTTGGCCTCGGTCGGCATTGAAAATTTTGACCTGCTGGCGGATCAGATCGCCAACAGTCCGAATGTGGATGTGATGTTTGTCTTTGATGAAACGGGCAGCATGGCTGATGAAATCGCCGCTTTACTGCAAAGAACCCGCAACTTCGCCGATGCGATTGCTCAGGGCGGCATTAATTTTCGGCTGGGTTTATTAAGCTTTTCCGACCGGATTGAAAAGAAATACGACTATACCGCTGACGTCGAACTTTTTAAGAAAAATGTATCGGCGCTCATCGCGACCGGCGGCGATGACGAACCGGAGAACCAACTTGATGCACTGATTGCAGCGGCAAACATGGCGGCGCGTCCCGACGCCAGGCGGATTTTCATTCTGGTGACCGATGCGCCCTATCATTTTCAGGATGCAGTGACGCCAAGACGGCCGGAAGATGTGATTGCCGCCTTGAAAGAACAAGGAATTCAATTGCATGTGGTCGGCCCGGAACTGGACTCGTATAAGAATATGACCCAGGAGTTGGTCGGTAATTTTTATGATAAGGACAGTGACGATTTTTCCAGCATTGTGAAGAATCTGGGCGGAGAGATTTCCGCGAATTATCAATTCTCCTATCGCTCGCCCCGGATGCTGCACGATGGCACGCGCCGCTTTGTGCGGGTCGCCTTGCAGGGTGAGGCAGCCACCGACGCGGCGCAATATCTCGCACCCTGGTTTATTACCGCCAGTTCGCGTCGGGAAGCCGGGCGCGGCGATGAAAGTCCGTATGCGCCGCAACAAGCACTGGATGGCGATCCGGCGACGGCGTGGTTTCCCAGTGAAATCGGGATGGCGAACAACGAATGGCTGCATTGTGCGTTGCCGACTCCGCGCACCATTGCCAAAGTCACCGTGGTGGTGCCCCAGGGCTATACCTTCTCCGATCACAACAACGTCACCCTGTCGCTGGACGGCGGCGATGACCTTCACGGAACGCGCAGCACGGATGGCGCACTGTTGACCTTTGAGTTGGAGAAGCCGGTTCCCGTCCGGCAGTTGCATTTTGACTTGCGCGCCGCGTCAGGATCGCGGTTGGGGATCGCCGATATCAATGCCTATTTTCCCGACGGCGGCCTGATTCCGGAGCTTGCGGTCCATCGCATCAGCGCATTGGCGAAAGAATCCGCCAAGGACAGCAATGACCGTGGCGAAAAAGCCTATCATGCAGGCAAACTTGGCGAGTCGGTTGATCTGTATCTGGCGGCGATAGCAACAGACCCGGAATCGGCCCAGGCCTATAGCAATCTGGGTCTGACCTACTGGAAAATGAAGAAGTACCCGGAAAGCGTAGCCGCTAATCGTTCGGCAATTGCGCTGGGTAAACAGCAAGGCAATTTGGCGGTCATGGCCGGTTCCTACTACAACATCGCCAAGACCTTTGAGGAACAGAAAGAATACCGGCAGGCGTTGATGAATTTCTGGTGGGCGCAGAAAACCATGCCCAAACCGGTTTATGAAAACGCGATTCAGCGGATGAATAAGCTGATCGCCAAGGATGCGGAATAGGATTACTCCAAGCGGTCGTCGGTCCGCACAGCGGACCCTACAGATCTAAAGCCGCGACCTCCAGTTGCGGACAGGCTGTCGCCCTGACTATTACCCACATCTTTGCTGGCCGGCTGATGCGGCCAGGGCTGGACACAGAGTGGCGGAAGTGGTGAAATCCGCCCCCATCACGACCGATGGGGCAAAGGTAGATGACCGAGGCAAGTGTTG
>Ga0247836_1003228_pt1 | contig 22175 bp, 19 predicted proteins | sample LaCruzMarch2015__4_FD_187116 | JGI IMG/M metagenome (GOLD analysis project Ga0247836, IMG submission 187116) | Freshwater microbial communities from meromictic Lake La Cruz, Castile-La Mancha, Spain - LaCruzMarch2015_14m | ecosystem: Environmental > Aquatic > Freshwater > Lake | place: Spain... | reverse complement strand
CGTTGGGAGCCTCGGTGGCGGCGTAGCTCTCCTCGCTGGGCACCTCGAAGCCGCGGTTGCTCATCGAGAGCTCGAAGTGGGAGATCGTGCCCTCGATCGTGGAGTAGACCTGCTGCTTGGTGGGCAGGGCCGTCCGCTGGTCGATGCCGACGCTGATCGGGCCGGCCGGGATGTTGTCGACGGCCTGGGCCACGATCTTCAGGCTCTCCCGCATCTCCTGCATCCGGATCAGATACCGGGCGTAGCAGTCGCCGGCCGTGGCGCAGCAAATCTGGAAGTCGTAGTCGGCGTAAGCGAGATAGGGCTCGTCCTTGCGGAGGTCGCGGGTCACGCCGCTGGCCCGGGCCACGGGGCCGGTCGCCCCGCGGTTGATCGCCTCCTCCTTTGTCAGCACGCCCACCCCCTTGGTGCGGTCGACGAAGATCCGGTTTCGCGTCAGGAGCTTCTCCATGTCGTCGAGCGTCTTGGGGAAGGTCTTGACGAAGCTGCGGATCTTCTCGACCACCAGCGGTGTCATGTCTTGCGAGACACCGCCGACGCGGGTGTAGCTGTTTGTAAACCGGGCCCCGCACAGGGTCTCGAAGATGTCGTAGATCATCTCCCGCTGGTAGAAGGCGTAGAGGAAGAACGTGAACGCCCCGGTGTCGAGGCCCACCGCGCCGTTCGACAGCAGGTGGTCGCTGATCCGGGCGAGTTCGGCGATCAGCGTGCGGATCACCTTGCAGCGGGGCGTGAGTTCGATGCCCAGCAGCGTCTCGACAGCGTGGTGCCAGGCCACGTTGTTGGCCATCGGTGAGATGTAGTTCATCCGGTCGGTGACCGTCACGTACTGGTTAAACGTGAGGTGCTCGCCGAGCTTCTCGAAGCCCGAATGGAGGTAGCCCATCTCCGGCATGGCGTCGACCACCCGCTCCCCCTCGAGCTTGAGCACGAGCCTGAGCGTGGTGTGAGTGGCGGGGTGCTGAGGCCCGAAGTTGAGGGTCCAGAGATAGTCTTCGCTCCGGGTGGCCGCCTCAGGCAGCTGGACCGATTCGAAGGTCGGGGAAGCGATCGCCATGGTTCAACTCTCCTGCCGCGTGATGACGGGGAAGTTGTGCCGCTCGCCACGGCCCTGCAGCGGATAGTCCTTCCGCAGCGGGTGGGCCGTAAACTCCTCAGGCATCACCAGCCGGCGGAGGTCGGGGTGGCCGGCGAACCGGATCCCGAACAGATCCCAGACCTCGCGCTCCAGCCAGTTGGCGGCCTCCCAGAGCGAAACCACGCTCGGGACCGTGGGCGCAGGGTCATCGACGAACACGCGGATCGTGAGCCGCTGGTTGGTGGTGGTGGAGGCGAGCAGATACACCAGCCCGTACCGCCGCCCGGCACAGGTCGGCATCTGCATGGGCGGGTCGCGGTATTCCAGATAGTCGACGCAGGAGACGTCAACGAGCAGATCGAAGCCCCCCGCTTTCAGAAACTCAAGCACCTCAAACGACCGCTCCGCCGCCACGATCAGCCGCGTCTGGCCGCGAAACACCGACGTCTCGGGCGGGCCGAAGCGGCCGGCCACGGCGGCGAGTACGTCGTCAACTGGGGGGGATGTGAAGGGCATCGGGCGGGAGATGGGTCTCGGTGGCGGGGCGTGGGGCGGTGCGTGGGGCGGTGCCAAACGGCCGGTCAGGAGCGGCCGGTGAGCGACTCGGCCTGGGCGGTGAGTTCCCGTTGGAGCACGGGGTTGCGGGCGGCGTCGCTGGTGAGTGGGGAGGCCAGTTCGACCAGCGCCCGCTTGCGCGCCTGGCGGCCGGCCGTGTCAAACTCGCGGCCGGTGATCGTGCCTTCGCGCTGGATCTTGTCCTGAAGGTCGATGATCGCCTGGATCAGTTGCTCGGGCCGCGGCGGGCAGCCAGGCACATACATATCGACCGGAATGAAGCGGTCGACGCCCTGGACAACGGCGTAGGTGTCGAACACGCCGCCGGTGCTGGCGCAGGCGCCCATCGAGATGCACCACTTGGGCTCGTGCATCTGCAGCCAGATTCGCTGGAGCACCGGCAGCATCTTCATCACGACCCGGCCAGCGACGATCATCAAGTCGCACTGCCGCGGGCTGAAGCGGAACACCTCGGCCCCGAACCGGGCCAGGTCGTGCTTGCTCGCGCCAGTGGCCATCAGTTCGATGCCGCAGCAGGCCGTGGCGAAGGGCATCGGCCAGAGGCTGTTTTTGCGGCACCAGTTGGCCAAGGAGTCGAGCCTGCTGACGACGACGTTCTCGGGCAGTTGCAGGTCGCTTACCGCCATCGAAACACCCCCTTGCGCCAGTCGTAGGCGAAGCCCACGATCACCAGCCCTGTAAACAGCATCGCCCCGGCAAACACCAGACCTCGCGAAGAGACCAGGCCGTCGGCCACCGCCGCGTCGATGCCGGCGGGCGAGCGGCTGGCCACGGCCCAGGGATAGAGAAAGAGAAGTTCGACGTCGAACACAAGAAACGTGATCGCTACCAGGTGGAACCGGACGTCGAACCGCCGCCGCGTGTCATGGATTGGGTCCATGCCGCTCTCGTAGGGCATCTCCTTGACCGCCCCGCGGCGGTGCGGGCCGATCAGTTCCGCGACCACGACCAGGCCCACCGAGACGGCCGCCGCGATCGCGACGAACAGCAGGACGGGGAGGATCGCGTCCATGGGGCGGCTGGCGGGGTGTCGGGGGAGCGAATCGACTGGTTTCGGCCGTGGAAACAGACTTCGTGAAATTCGTCACAAAGTCTGGCCCCAAAAAAGCCGGGGATGCCCGGGGGCGTCTCCGGCCAGATGGCGGCTCGTCGCTGAAGTTATACCGCCCGGGACTGCGGGCGACGAGTCGGGCCGTTTTCCCGCCCGATCTCCCACCGCCGGCCGGCGGTTTTGCTGCGCCTGAGTCAGCCGCAGCGGGCCAGGTGGCCGTGGACGAGAGCCGGGTCGTAGTCGGCCACCTGCCGCAGTTCCGCCAAGACGCGGCCGAGGTCGAGGCCATAGTGATTCACCCGCAGCAGGCTCACTTTCAGGTAGGGCACCCCCGCCTCCCACAGCCGCCACCAGACGAGTTCGCTGGGGTTGTGGGGCAGGCGGCGGCTCTTCCGCAACAGCCGCCAGCTGCGGCGCGGGTGTCGCGGGGAGAGGTGGGGCCAGACCTCGGCGAGCGTGACCCGCGGTGCGGCCGTGGCGTCGTACAACCCGGCCAGCCGAAATCCCGCCGCCGCCATCCGGGCGGAGAATCCGATCTCGTTCTGCTCGACCACCTCGCGCTTCGTCGGCAGCGTCTCAAGCCCGTGCCAGAAGCCGGCCCAGGCGTCGGACTCGAGGAGCGCCCGCCGCATTCCCAGAAACCACGACTGCACGTGCTGCACCCGCGGCCCCGAGCGACTCGTGTTTTGATCGGAGAGCACCATTCCCCAGAGGTCGGCCGCCGCGACGCGGGCGTCGACCAGCGCCGGTCCGAGATCGAAGAGCGGGCCATACACACTGTCGTTGACGCAGATCACCTCGTCATGGTCGGCGGGACAAAAGGCGGCCAGGCCGTCACGCCAGGCGGCGAAGTCGTAGCCCACATTGGCCCGCGGCACGAACAGATCGACGATCGCTGCCAGGTCCGGCGGCAGCCGACGGGCCGAGTTGGAGACGACGACGAGTCGATCGGCATGCCGCCGGTAGGCTGCCAGCGCATGGTGCAGATGCGGATCGAAACGGCCGTCGTGATCGAAGTGCGCCAGCACGATCGCGCGGGAGGTGCGGCGGGGCATGGTCAGGGTCGGGGGCGACGTCGGCATGCCGGCCTCCACGGAACGTCTCAGGCCGCGTCGCGGCGCAAGCCGCGGCCGACCTGCGTGTGGAGCAGCAGCAGGCGGCGTGCCAGGGACAGGCCGCGGAGTTGCTCATCCAGCAGGCCGAGGATCTCTGGCACCTGGCCGAGCGTGACGGAGGCCCGAGCGAAGCCGCCGTCCCGGATTTCGCGCTCGGCCGTGCGCATCGCCGAGGCGACGTACCAGCGGACGCTGGCCGAGAGGGTCGGACCGCGGATCTGTTCGGGGAGTGAGTCGGCATTGATTTGGATCGCCCGCGCGAGGTCGGGCCAGGCCGCCCCTGAGGCATGCAGCCGCGTGGTCTCGTTATCGGCATGCCGGCGATAGGCGGCCAGGGGCCGCGGGTCGTACCAGACCGGGAAGCGGGCGGCGATCCTGACCCACATCTCCCAATCCAGTGCGAGTTGTAAATCGGTGCGGAAGCCGCCGCTCGCCTCATAGGTGCGGCGGGCGACCACGACCGACGGTGTTTGGATCCGCTGCCGTTCGGCGATTCGGGGCAGCCAGTTGGCCAGCACGCCACTGGTCCACTGCTGCCGCGACGTGGTCCTGATCGGCCGGTCGGCGGCGTCCACCAGGTACGTGCGGCAGAAGGCCATGCCGATGTCGGGCCGCTGGTTGAAGGCCGAGTCCATCCGGTCGTAGAAGCCGGGCAGCACGTAGTCGTCTTGGTGCAGCAGGTGGACGAGCGTGCCACGGGCCAGGCCGAGGGCGCGGTTCCAGTTGCCCCCCAGCCCGAGGCGGCGCGGCTGCTCGACGATCTCTACGCGGCCGTCAGGGTCAGACTGCTCGACAATCTCCCGCACCAGCCCGGGCCGCGAGCCGTCGTCGACCACGGTGATTTGCATCGCGTCTGGAGCGGGCGCCTGGCTGAGCACCGACTCCAGCGCTCGGGCCAGCTTGCCGTCGGGCTCGTAGGTCGGCAGCATCACCGAGAACCGCGGCCCAGGCGGGTCGTGGCGCGGCGGGATCGGCGGTGGTGGTGGAAAGGACATCGGGGGCACTGCTGGAGGCAGAGGCGCTGCTCGAAGCAAGACAGGTAGCAAAACCCGGCCACCGCCGACAGGCCGATCATCGGCAGCGTTCTGCCCAGGTTGCCCAGGCCCCGGCGGCTACCGAAAGGTCCGTAGTGTACGGAGCGGCAACCGACGCTTCGGGCAGGATCGGGGCCGAAGATCGCCCAGACTGCCGGGGCCTTGGATGGCCCGGCGGTCGGAGATTCAAAACGCGCCCACGTTGAAGTTGACATAGGCCCCGAACGGGCCAACGCCAACGCTCATGCCCGACCCCCCCTTGGCGTCGGAGAAGGGCGGCTTGCCGCCACCGCCGCCACCACCGCCGCTGCGGTATGGCGAGAACGAGGCACTGCTGCCGGTTTGGGCCATCGCCGCGGCGGCGGCGGCGGCGGTCTGCTGCCGGCTGGCCGCGGCCTGCTGCACGAGCACGTCGCGGCTCTGGTCGAAGGCCTGCTGCCGCTGCTGGAGCGACGTTCGCTTCTGCTCGATGCGGTTGATCTCCTGCTGCAGCTGTGACGACGTCATGGTGACCACGTCGGGTACGTCCCGCAGGGCCTCGGCCCGCCGTTGGTCGCTCATCGCGGAGAGATACTGGCCCAGCCAAGCCTTCGCATCGCGGGCCTCGGGAGTCTCGAGCACCTTGAACTTCGCGTCGAGATCGTCGAGCAGATACTCGAGCTCATACGACGACAAGCCCGACACGCGGCGATTGAAGTCGGCCTTGATCCGGTTCACCTGCTGGGGCGAATAGATCTCCTGCGAGGAGAGCCACTCGCCGAGTTCAAAGATGGCTCGTCGCCACCGCGGACCGCTCATGATCTCGACCTTGCGGGCCGCGTCTTCCGGGGTCGCCTGCGAGGGCATCGTCCGCTCGGTCGGTTCGGCCGGCTGCCGAGACGGCGGCGGGTCGGCTGCCAGCGCGGGCGCTGCGAGTGCGGCGGCGATGATCGTCAGGCAGGCCGCCGGTCGGCGGCCTGCGCGACCGGTCGTGAGAGCGTTCATGGATTTGCCCGGGGCTGGTCGCCTCCGGCCTGCGGCTTGCGGATCATGGTCAGGGTGACGGGGGGCAGATGCTCACTACCGACGTGGGTCGGCAGCGACTTCCAGACGCAGCGTTCCTTCCCGTCGAAGGAGTAGATGTTGAGCGACGTCGACTGGACGCCGTCGGGGTTGACTGCCCACGACTTGGCGACCCAGGAGCGGCCGTCACGGGTCCAGTCGGCCTCGCCGTGGCTGCCATCAGAGCCAAACACCCAGGAGTGAATCGACTTGGTCAGGGGATCCCAGCCGATCCGCTGCGTGATCGTCAGCGGCGCTGAGTGCTCGATCGGGATTCGCAGTTCGCGGATCAGGTAGGTCTTGGATTCGTTCCAGCGGGTCGACATCTCAATCGCGGGATGCTTCTCGGCCGCGGGGTGGTCGTCGACCACCACCCAGTCGCCGACCATCCAGTCGAGGTCTAAGAGCGCGGCGGCGGTGGGCTCCTCCCCCCGGGCTTCCCGCAGGGCGCTGAGTTTCCAGGTGCCTTCGTGTCGCACCCAGGTCGCGGAGAAGCGGCCGGTGAGTGGCTGACCCACCGGCGGCACCACCTCGACGGTGCCGTCCTCGACGGCGACGTCAGCGGTCAGAAACCGCAGTTTCGTCTCACGGATGCGGAACTCCGGGCGGCTGGCCGGGTCGGGCGGAGTCGTGGGTTGGTCGAGCGCGAGGGCCGCGCGACCGAGCAGCAGGTGCCCCGACGCATCGACGATGTCGCCGTCGGGAGTCCACAGCGCAGCGAGCCGGGCGGCGTCTCCTCTGTCGAGCGCTTCGACATAGGCCTTGGCAGCGGTCCGGATCGCGGCCTCATCGTCGGCCCGCGATTCCGGGCTGGCGTGAGCGGCCGCACCCATGACGACGGCCATGATCAAGGCGATCTGCTGGCCGATGGCCAAGGCGCTGGGGAAGACGTGACGGACGACGCAGATCATGGGCTGACTCCCAACGGGCGCTCGACGGCTGGCAACCAAAGCCAAAGTTTACCCTCCGCCCCGGTCGCGGGAAAGAATGCGGGCCGTCTGGTAGGGTGACAGCGATGCCAACTCTTGACCCCGTTTCGCTCCTCGCCGACCTCGTCCGGCGGCCGAGCGTCAATCCGATGGGCCGCGATCTTTCGGGCCCGCAGTATCTGGAAGGCCGCGTCAGCGAATTTCTGGTGCAGCGGTTTGCCGCGGCCGGCATTCCGTGGGTTCGCCAGCCCGTCGCGCCGGGACGCGACAACGTGATCGCCAGGTTGGAGGCCACCGTGGCCGACGCGCCGGTGATCCTCTGGGACGCCCACCAGGATACCGTGCCAGCCGAGGGCATGTCGATCGAGCCGTTCACCCCGCTGGTGCGCGACGGGCGGATGTATGGCCGCGGCACCTGTGACGTGAAGGGGGGCCTGGCAGCGATGGTCGCAGCCCTCGAGCGGCTGGCGAGCACAGACGTCCGCCGGGCCACGGTCGTGCTTGCCGCCACCGTCAACGAGGAGTTCGGCTTCTCGGGAGCGCAAGCGCTGGCCGGCCTGTGGACGGCCGAGGCGGCGGCACCCGCGGACGCGGCATCACCCGCGCAAGTGGCGGCCCGGAACCTCGTCGCCGGCCGGCCGGCCCTGGCGATCGTGGCAGAGCCGACCGGGCTCGATCTCGTCGTCGCCCACAAGGGTTCACTCAAGTGGCGGGTGCGCGTGCATGGCCGGGCCTGCCACGCCGCCTTTCCGGAGCAGGGGGCCAACGCGCTCTACGCGGCGGCCCGCGTGGCCCTGGCGATCGAAGGCCTGGCTGAGGAGCTGTTGGCCCGCCATCCCGACCATCCCTGCGGCCCCCCCACGCTCAGTCTCGGCACGCTCCACGGCGGCACGGGCGTGAATCTCGTGCCCGATCTGGCGGTGCTTGAAGTGGAGCGGCGGCTGCTCCCGGAAGAGTCGGCTGCCGTGGCCCGGAGCGAGGTGATCGAGCGGGTGGCCGCCGCCTGTCCGGGTGTCAAGATCGACCACCAAGATCCGTTCAACGACGCCTTCCGCCTGGCCGACGCAACAGCCGATCCAGGTGCTATGCCCTGGGTCGCGGCGCTGATCCGTGGGGCGGCTGCCGCCGGCGCCGGGCGGCGGGTCGCGGCCCGTTACGGCACCAACGCGGGCGTCTATGCCGCGGCGGGTGTGCCGAGCGTGGTCTTCGGCCCCGGCTCGATCGCGCAGGCCCACACGGCCGACGAGTGGATCGACCTCGGCCAACTCGCCGCCGCCGTGGAGGTGCTCGCGGCGGTCGTAGCAGTCACGGCTGTCACGGCTGTCACGGCGCCGGTGTGACCGCAGCCGCGAGGCTGGTACAACTTTGCCGCCGCGGCTCGGCTGGCCAGGCCGCCGGCGGCGTTGATTCCCCGAGACAGGAGCGAGCAGGCATCATGGCAGGCAGGATCGCGGTGCAGGGGCCGGTCGTCGAACTCGACGGCGACGAGATGACACGGATCATCTGGCAGTTCATCAAGGACCGGCTGATCCGCCCCTATCTGGAAGTCGATCTCCGCTACTACGACCTCTCGATAGAGAACCGCGACGCCACCGATGACCGTGTCACCGTGGACGCGGCCGAGGCCATCAAGGCCTGCGGTGTGGGGGTCAAGTGTGCGACCATCACCCCGGACGAGGCCCGGGTCAAAGAGTTCGGCCTCAAGAGCATGTGGAAGAGCCCCAACGGCACGATTCGCAACATCTTGGGCGGCGTGATCTTTCGCGAGCCGATCATCATCTCCAACATCCCGCGGCTCGTGCCCGGCTGGACGAAGCCGATCGTGGTGGGTCGCCACGCTTTCGGCGACCAGTATCGCGCCACCGACACCCGGATTCCGGGCAAGGGCACGCTCACGCTCACCTTCACTCCGGCCGACGGCACGCAGCCGATGGAGTTCAAGGTCTATGACTTCCCCGGCCCGGGCGTGGCGCTCGCGATGTACAACCTCGACGACTCGATCCGCGACTTCGCCCGGGCGAGCTTCCGCTACGGCCTGGCCCGCAGCTACCCCGTCTACCTGTCCACGAAGAACACGATCCTCAAGGCCTACGACGGCCGGTTCAAGGACATCTTCCAGGAGGTCTTCGACGCGGAGTTCAAGGGGGATTTTGCGGCCCAGCGCCTCACCTACGAGCATCGCCTGATCGACGACATGGTGGCCTCGGCGCTCAAGTGGGAGGGGGGCTACATCTGGGCCTGCAAGAACTACGACGGCGACGTGCAAAGCGACATCGTGGCCCAGGGCTTCGGCTCACTGGGGCTGATGACGAGCGTGCTGATGACGCCCGACGGCAAGACGGTGGAGGCCGAGGCGGCCCATGGAACGGTGACGCGGCACTACCGCCAGCATCAGCAGGGCAAGGCCACCTCCACCAACCCGATCGCCTCGATCTTCGCCTGGACCCGCGGCCTGGCCCACCGGGGCAAGCTCGACGGCACGCCCGACGTGACCCGGTTTGCAGAGACGCTCGAGCGGGTCTGCGTCGAGACGGTGGAGGCGGGCAAGATGACGAAGGACCTCGCGACCCTGATCAGTCCGGAGCAGGGCTGGCTAACGACCGAAGACTTCCTGGCCGCCATCGATGCGGGCCTCGCGCGCGCGATGTGACCGCCGGGACAGCGCGGCGTCAACTGGTGACGCGGCTCGGGGTGGCCCATGCCACGTCAGCGGACGCTCCCTGCGGGCATCCTGCCCTCCAGTCGCTCGGAGGAAACCTCGCTTCGCCATCCTGGCTGCGCTCGGTTTCCTACGCCGCCTCCGCGGCACGGGCCACCCCTCGCGACCCATTGCCGGAGAAGTAGCCGCAAGCCAGTCGAGCCCGGAACCGTCGGGGCGGAGCCCCGCGGCTACGACGGATTCGTCGAAACGAACGTCGCGCGCCACCCCGCGCACGAGCACGGCCGCCCGGAGGTGCGGCCGCCGGGCGGAGGCCCGGCAAGGCGGCAGGGGGCATGGATGCCCCGGCCGCCGTGAAGCCAGTGCGGCCGCCCGGCAGGGCTTCGCGGGCCATGGATGGCCGCGAAGCCCTGAAATCAGAATACGTCGAGATTGAAGTGATGGCCGTGATGGTAGCGGCGAGACTTTGGGTAGTAGTTTTGCCACGACCGGTTGTAGACCGGGACCCGCATTTCCTGCGGATAGCGGTGGTAGAGGTCGTTGGCCGACTGCATGTAGCCGTCGGCGTAAAAGTTTTGGGCGTACCACACGTAGGGATAGTGGTAGAGCCGGTTCCAGTCCTGGGTGTTGTAGGTTTGACCCCATTGGTAGCCGTAGGCCTGTTGGGGCTGCTGGGCGCCGGCCTCGCGGGAGACCGCGACCAAGGCCAGGGCCAGCGCAGCCCCAGCGACGAACACGTGCCGAGTCATGAAAATCCCCCCCCCGAGACGACCGATCCAGGGGAAGTATCGACCCCCGGCACGATCGTTCTTGACGGAAAAACCGGCCCGGGCGGAACAGTCGGCTCACCGCCCCGCGGGCAGGCGGCCCTCGGCGAGTTCGCGATCCCACTCCTCGATCAGCGGCCAGCGGGCCGCACAGGTGCCGAAGTCGGCGAGCGTCAGGTAGCCGGTGAGCCGGTCGAGCGTGCGCTCGAAGAGCCGGTCGTCTTTGGCGAAGATCGGACCGTGGCTCGGCAGCAGCCAGGCCACGTCGCTCGCGGCGATTCGCTCGAGCGAGCGGATGAAGGCGGGGATGTCGCTGCCGTGGTGGGCGTCGATCGCTCCGACGGAGCCGTCGCGGTAGATGTTATCGCCGGAGAACAAGAGGTCGCCCATCCGGAAGGCGAGTTGGCTGTCGGTGTGGCCGGGCGTGTGCCAGACTTCCAGCCGTCGTTCCCCAACCTCCAGCACGTCGCCGTCTTCGATCGTGCGGTCAACGGTGACCGGCGGCATCGGCATGTGGACGTTTTGGGCGGCGATCTCGGCGAAGGTCTTGATCCGGTCTCCCTTCTCGAGCGGCTCGACGGCCAGCGGATGCGACAGCACGGGAGCCTTGAAGATCGCCCTGGCCTTGGCCAGCCCTTGGATGTGATCCACGTCGGCATGGGTTGCGATCAGGGCCCGACACTGCGAAAAGGGAAAGTCGAGTTGCCGGATCAACTCCACGATCTCATCGACGTTTTCCTCGAACCCGATGTCGATCAGCGCCCAATCCTGGTCGTCGTAGACGAGATACACGTTGCAACCGATTCGCCACCCGGCCTGGTGGTTCATTTCGATCACGCCGGGAAAGAGCGGCCGCCGTTCAAGCATCAGAAGGATCGTCCAGGGCAGATTTGCGGGAACAACCGCGGGAAATCAGACTATTCACGCGGTGGGCCTGTCGACCGAGCCGGCACCTGCCAGCAGCCCACCTTGAGTGTAGGGCGGTGGCGAGCGGACGGCAATCGGCTCGCCACCCGAGACCGGCGTTGATGGAGGAGCAAGCGGCGTGCAGGCACTGACCGACCAAACACCGCCGGAGACGTCGTTTGCCGCCTGGGCCGGCGGCATCGCCGAGGCCTGCGATCTCGTGGCAGTGCTCGAGCCGTTGGCCGCCGAACTGGGCCTCCCCGACGCGGCTGGCAGCGACTGGCACGGGGTGCTGTTTGGCAAGCTCAGGCCCCAGGTCTCCCGCACGCCGGTGCTGGTCGCAGCCGTGTGCGGGGGCACGAACACCGGCAAGAGCCTGATCACGAACGCACTCGTCGGTGCAAAGCTCAGCCGCTCGCTGCCCGAGGCCGCCCGCACGCTCCATCCGGTGGCGAGCCTGCCCAGCGGACTCGCGGCCCGGATTGACCTCGCCGCGCTGTTTCCGGGCTTCGAGCCGCTCGCCTGGCAGAGCGACGAAGACGCGATCGACGCCTCTCGGGGCGACGTGCTGATCTGGCGGGAGGACGAGTCGGGCCGGCAGCCGCAGCGGCTCGTCGTGCTCGACACGCCCGACATCGACGGCACACTCCGGGAAAACTGGCACCGTGCCGAACTCGTCCGCAACGCCGCCGACGTGCTGATCGCTGTCTTGACCCAGCAGAAATACAACGACGCGACCGTGCGCGATTTTTTCTCGGCGGCGGCTGCCGCCGGCAAGACGGTGATCGTGATCTTTAACCTGGTCGTGTGGCCGGCCCAGCGGGAGCGGCTGGCCGGCTGGCTGCGGACATTCACCGCCGAGACGGGGATCGTGCCGGTGGCGGTCTATGCCGCGCCCCACGACCCGGTCGCGGCCGAAGCTGGTCGGATCACGTTCCACGCGGTCACCGAGCTCACACCCGACGGCCGCGAGCTGCCCCCGGCGGAGCGGCTGGCCAGCGGCGACTTCGACGCGCTCAAGCGGCGGGCGATGCAGGGAGCGTTGGCGGTGGTGCTCGATTCGCAGCACGGCCTCCCCCCGTGGCTCGACGCCTTCGGCGTTCGGGCGGCCGCCTGGCGGGAGTCGCTCACGCTGCTCGAGCGGGAGGGACGTGTGCGGGTGGAACTGCCGCCAGCGCCCCGCGACGTGGTCTGGCAGGAGATCTGGCACTGGCTCGAACCACGCCGCTCAAAGCTCGACCTGGTCGTGAGTCGCGGCTATCGCGCGATCGGCGGCGGGCTCGCCTGGGCGGGCCGCCGGGTGGGCCTGCTCCGCACGCCCGAGGAGCAACGGGATGATTTTCAGGGCGTAGAACTGGCAGCGCTCAAGGCTGCGCTCGGCGACTTCGTGCAGCGGCTCGAGGATGCCTGCCGCCGCGATGCGCGGCTGGCGGCGGTGCTGGGCGACCGGCTCACCAAGGCCGATCGCACCGCCTGGTATGCCGATCTCGAACGCCGGCACGCAGCGTTGCCCCTGGTCTCGGATGGCTACCGGGCGTTTGTGCGCGGCGAGCTCGACCGCTTCGCCGCCGTGAATCCCGGGCTCGTGAAGTTCATCGTCGGCGGGCTCAATCTGGGCGCGGTGGCCAGGCCCGTGGTGACGCTCGCTCTGCTGGGGGCCGGCGCTGTGGCGGTTCCGGCGGCGGCCGGGGCTGCCGGCGGTCTGTCGGTGCTCGTCCACCATGTCGGCGACTACGCTATCTGGGCCGTGGCCCCGCTCGTGGGCGAGGGGGCCCTCGGCCTCGCGGTGGCGGGAGTGCGGCCGTTGATCGAACGGCTGTTTGCCGGCTGGTCGGCCGAGCGGGGCGAGATCCTGATCGCCACGCTTCACGACGTGGTGCTGGGCAACGGTGTCAACGATGTCGGCCGGCTGGCGGCGGCGGCCACGCGGCCGGAGATCGCCCGCTTGCGACGCGTGCTGATGGACCTGGGCCGGGAGTCTCCATCGTGACCGATCAGCAGCCGCCCGATGCGGCCGAGCCGACCGCCCCGGGCCCCGACTTCGCCGCCTTCGATCTGCTCGTCGAGGGCCTGGGCCGCTGGGCGGGCTCGCTTTCGGAGTGGCCGCCGGCCCGGCGGGTGGCCGCGGAGTGGGAGGCGATTGCGCCGCGGCTGGAGCGCACGCGACGCGAGCTCTCGCGGGTGCTCGTGGTGGGCGTGATCGGGGGCACCGGCACCGGCAAGAGCACGCTCGTCAATGCGCTCGCGCGGGGTGACGTGACCGCGGCCGGCGACGTGGTTCGTCCCACCACGGTGCAGCCGGTCGTGGTGACCGCGACCGACGTGGACATCTCGTGGCTGCCGCTGGCCGAGCTGGGTGCGCGGGTGAGCCGCAGCGAGTCGCCTGCGGTGGCCAACATCGTGCTCATCGACTGCCCCGACCCAGACACGCAGTCGGAGGGGCCCGGGCCGGAGGCGGGCGACCAGCGGCCGAGCGCCGCCAACCGCAATCGGGATCTGTTGGCCAAGATCCTGCCCGCTTGCGACGTGCTGTTGCTGGTGGCGACGGTGCAGAAATATCGCTCGTGGATCGTGGCCCGGGAGCTGGCGGCCTTCGCCCCCGGGCGGCCGCTCTTGTTCGTGCAGACCCATGCGGCTCGCGATCCCGACATCCGGGCCGACTGGCGGCGGGAGCTGGAGCGGCAGGGCTTCGTGGTGCCGCGGATTTTCCGCGTCGACGGCGTCGAGGCGGCGGCCCGCGCGGCGGCGGGGCTGGAGCCTGAGGCCGGCTTCGGCGAACTCGTGGCGGCGATCGATGCCGAGCTCGTGGGCCGGGCGGCGCGGCGGGTGCGGCGGACCGGAGCGCTCGAGCTTGCGGACTGGTTCACGCGGCAGGCCGGCGCCCAGCTCGATCAGGTGCGGGACGCAGCGCGGCAACTGGCTGATGGCGTGGTCCGGGAGCGCGGCCGGCTTGAAGGCCTGCTGGCCGCGGGTGTGGCCGAGCGGCTGCGGGCGGGGCGGTCGGCCTGGCAGCGGCTGGTGGCCGACGAAGTGGTCGAGCGGTGGCACGGCGGGCCGTTTGCGACCTTCCTCCACGTCGCGGCGGCGGTTGGGTCGCTGTGGCGGCGGCTGCGGCCGAGCGGCGGGTTTGTAGGGCGGCTGCTCGCCGGTGAGCCGGCCGACGTCGCGGCCGGCAGGGGAGGCTGGCGGACGGTCGAGGAGCTGGGGCTCGCGGCCGGCGAGGTCGAGCAGTCGCGGAGCGTCTTGGCGGGGCTGGCCGCGCGGGCGGCGGTGGTGGAGCCGATGGTCGGTCGGGCTCGGCTCGACCAGGTGAGCCTGCCGGCCGCGGCGGCCACCGTCGTGGATCGGGCCGGCGGCTGGCTGACGCAGGGCATCGAGCGGCTGGTGGCCGAGCGCCGCGGCCGGATCGGCGGCCGGCTGGCCCACGCGATCTTCGAGGTCCTGTTTTCGGCACTCCTGGTGTTTGTCTTGGTTCGGGCAGGCTGGAGCTTCTTTCACGGCACGCTCTGGGAAGGAAGGCCCGTGTCGGGCACCGGTTTTCTGCAGGAGGCCTTCGTATGGGTGATCCTCTGGGGCGTCGTGCTGCGCTGGTTGCTGTTGTGGCTGGTGCGGGCCGGCCTCGACCACGACATCGCGGCCCTGGTTCGCAGCCTGCCGGAAGCGGAACTCGCCGCACCCCTGCTCAGCGATTTCGCGACCGCGGCCGAGCAGGTGCAGGGCTATCTCAGCGCGGGTGATCGGCTGGCTGGCGAGGCGAAAGCCCTGGCCGCCGCCGTCGCCGAGCCCTCCGGCCTCGGCCGCCTGCGCCGGGCCGGCGAATAGCGACACGGCCCAGAAGGTGCCAGCTTGGGCGTTGTGGCTGGACACACAATTGCCGCGGCCCGGAGGTTACCCTCCGGGCCGCGGTCACTCGTGTCGATGTCGGGCAACAGGTTTCGGTCCGACCTATCGACCCTCAACTCACTTGGTGGCGACCATCCGGCTCACCGGGGAGTCGGTCGAAGCCGAGCAGTCAGGGGCCGCACCGCAGGCCGGCTCCGCACCGCAAGCGGGCTCCGCACCGCAAGCGGGCTCCGCACCGCAGCCCGGCTCGCAGCAGCCGTTGCCGGCATCGCAGCCCGGCTCGCAGCAGCTATCGCCGCAGCAGCTCGCCTTCCGGCTCTTCTTCGCGGCGTGGATCGCCTTGAGAAGGTCCCGGATGGGCGTGTGCTTCTTCCGCACGCTGCAGCAACCAGCAGCCGCACCGCAGCTCGGCTCGCAGCAGCCAGCACCGGCGTCGCAGGCCGGCTCGCAGCAGCCGTTACCGGCATCGCAAGCAGGCTCAGCGCAACCGTTGCCAGCGTCGCAGGCCGGCTCGCAGCAGCTATCGCCGCAGCAGCTCTGGTGCTTCCGCTTGCACTTCTCAAACAGGCCCTTCAGCCCACCGAACAGGTCGTGCTTCTTCCGGCACTTCCGGACCTCGCAGCAACCCGCACCGGCGTCGCAGGCCGGCTCGCAGCAGCCATTGCCAGCACCGGCGTCGCAGGCCGGCTCGCAGCAGCCATTGCCAGCGTCGGCGTCGCAGCCCGGCTCGCAGCAGCCATTGCCAGCACCGGCGTCGCAGCCCGGCTCACAGCACGAAGCACAGCCCTTGTGACCGAGCATCCTGTCAAGGAGCTCGAACCCAAACGACTGGCTACAAACGGTCACGCTGAGGATCAGCGCACCGAGATACATCATACGCTTCATCGAGCCACATCTCCTTTGCTTGTAGATCACCGGTGTGCACGTCCCGCTTTCGACGCCTTCACTCCGAGAATGTGATCCACGCTTTTCTGCGGCAGGCCTGTCGAGCCAGTCCGTGACTCGAAGAATCTCAGGTTGCTGCCGCCCCTGGTTGCCCGACGGGCACGGTGATGCCCCGGGGACATGTGGGCTATCGGCGGTGCTTGGGAACGGGCTTGAACACTCCCCACGGTTTTTTTGCTCGCGGGTGCGGTGATTCCTGTTGCGGAAACAATGCCGCTCAGCCGGTGTCTGACGCCCGCGCGGTGCAGCGCCCTACGACCCACAACGCTTGACGGTCGGGCCGTGTCCGACCGGCAATGTTTGCCACCCGGGTGGCTCGGCGTGGCTGACTTTGCCGCCGGAGCCCGGCGGACAAGGAACCGTTGACAGGGTTTCCGCGACCGTTACAACTTGCCTTTGACTCTGGTGGCTGGTCAGACGCGGCTGCGTTTGGTTGGCAAACAGGGAACTCCGGTGTGAATCCGGGACGGCCCCGCCGCTGTGTTCGGGCGATTTTCGGTCCTGGGTGATCAGGTCCGAGAGAAAGGGCGGTCGCATTCAGGCCATTGTCAGGCAGTCTCGCCAGCGGCGGGAGTGCGCGGCGAGAAGGCGTGCGGCCGTCTGAGTCCGTGAGTCAGAAGACCTACCAGGTGTCATGAGCTTGCCGGACCGCGAGGGCGGAAGGGCGAGCACGGTCGCCCGAGCGGCCGGTCGCAACCGTCACTCAGGGATTCGCTCCGCCCGCACTCGTTTCCGGGTTCATGCTGCGCACTGGCGCACGCGCGTGGACGGCCCGGAAGGCGTGTGTCGGCGGGCGGCACGTGCATGGAACGCAGGGCAGGCTCCCGCCGCGGCATCTCGCTCGTCGAGTTGCTGGTGGTGGTGGCCGTGATCGCCGCGCTGGTGGCCCTGCTCGTGCCGGCCGTGCAGGGTGCCCGGGAGGCGGCCCGGCGGACGGTCTGCCTCAACCATCTTCGCAACGTCGGCTGCGCTCTCCATGGGCATCTGTTGGCGCGGCGGCGGCTGCCCGTCGGCTGTCTGGAATGGCGGGTGGGCTGGACCCCGGGGCCGCGTCGCTGCCTGGCCTGGTCCGCGGCGATCCTCCCCTGGCTCGAGGAGCAGCCGCTGTTTGAACGGATCGACTTCACACAGTCGTTCGACGATCCTGGCAACGCGGCGGCCGCCGGCACGGTCGTGCCCGTCTACCTCTGCCCGTCGGCCGACCGTGGCGGGGGGCCTGCCTGGATGGCCCGGACCGACTACGGCGGCCTGTGCGGCGAACGCATCACCTCGCCCAACAACCCCGAGAAGGGCGTGCTCGTCCACGACCGCTCGTTCGCCGAGCGCGAGATTCCCGACGGGCTCTCCAAGACGATCTTCGTCGGCGAGTGCAGCCGCGGTCCCTGGCCCGATGGCCAGTGGATCAACGGCCGCAATCTGTTTGACCAGGCCTATGCGATCAACTGGCCGACCTGGGAGGACGAGATTCGCAGCCGCCACCCAGGTGGCGCCCAGGCGCTGTTTGGCGACGGCGCCGTCCGCCTGATCGACGAATCGACCGACCTTAAGGTGCTCGCAGCCGCCTGCACGCGGGGCGGCGGCGAGGTGACCCCCCTTCCCGGAGCTGTTCCATGACGACGTGTTCCCAGGCGATCTCCAAGCCGCCCCGAGTGTCCCTGACGCTCGCCATCCTGGCCGTCGCCGCGGCGGCCCGGGGCGAGGTCGTGACCTTCCAGGACCTGACGGTGCCTCAGGCTGGCTACTTCAATGGCGATCCCGGCAACCTCGTTCCGGGCGACGAGGTCTCGCAGCCGTGGCAGAGCGCGGGCGTGGCCTTCTCCAACACCTACGGTATCGATGCGGACTTCGCCTTTCCTTACTGGTTGGGCTTCGCCTATTCCAACGTGGTGAACACCACCACCGCCGGCTTCACGAACCAATACGCCTCGTATCCCGGTGGCGGCTACCAGTCGAGCACCTACGCCATCGCCTACTCCCCTGGGGCCACCGTCACGCTCCCCGAGGCTGCGATCGTGTCAGGGTTTCAGATCGCCAACACGACCTACGGCTATCTGGCGATGCGGGACGGCGATCAGTTCAGCCCCGCGCTCCCGGCCGGCGGCTGGTTTCGCGTCACGGCCACCGGCCGGCGGGCCGGCTCACCGACGGGCTCGGCCGAGTTCTATCTCGCGGATCTACGGGGCGAGTCGCCGCCCGGGATCGTGGCGGGCTGGGACTGGTTCGACCTCTCGGGCCTCGGCACGGTGGACGAAGTTGGCTTCGCCTTCAGCGGCTCCGATGTGGGCTCGTTCGGGCTCAACACGCCGGCCTACTTCGCGCTGGACAACCTCACGCTGACGGCCGTGCCGGAGCCTGCCACCTGGGCGCTGATGGCCGCCGCGGCGGGGGTGGCCGCCGTCGCGCGCTCACGGCGTGGGCGGCGATGAGCGGCGGCCCGTCACCGGCGCGTGAAGCGGTGCTCGTGCACAACGCCCGGGCCTGGGACCGGCTGGCGGCCGGCGGGGCGGCGCTCGCGCGACCGGCGGCCGACGAGGCCTTCGGCGACCCCCGCGGCTGGCTCGGCGGCGGCTCTCCCGATGGGCGGCGGCCCTGGCTGCCCGCGAGCCTCGCCGGCCTGGAGGTGCTCTGCCTGGCCGCTGGTGGTGGCAAGCACGGGCCGCTCTACGCGGCGGCCGGCGCGCAGGTGACCGTACTCGACCTGTCGGCCGCGATGCTCGAACTCGACCGGCAGGTGGCCCGCGAGCGGGGTATCGACCTCGAACTCGTGCAGGGCTCGATCGACGACCTCGGCATGTTCGGGCCGGCCCGGTTCGATCTGGTCGTGCACCCGGTGAGCACCTGCTACGTGGCCGACGTCGAGCCCGTGTTCCGGAGCGTGGCCCGGGTGACACGGGCCGGCGGCCGCTACGTCAGCCAGCACAAGAGCCCGGCGAGCCTGCAGGCATCGCTCGAGCCGAACGCCGCGGGCCGCTACGAACTCAGGCATGATCTCGCCCGCCGGGAGCCGCTTCCGCCCGAGCCCCCGAGCCGGCTCCGCGAGGCGGGCACGCAGGAGTTCATCCATTCGCTCACGGCGCTCCTCGGCGGCATCTGCCGGGCGGGGTTCGCGATCGAAGATGTTCACGAACCCGAGCATGCCGAGGCGACCGTGGCCGTCGGCTCGTTCGGCCACCGCGCGGCCGCCCTGCCGCCCTATCTCCGGATCCTCGCCCGGCGCCGGGGAGCGGCGACCGTGCTCGTGCCGTAGGTGCTTGCCCGGAGGATGAATCGTTGGGCCGCGAGGGGGTGCCCGTGCTAATCGAGACGGCCTTGATAGCGAGCGAAGGCAGGATGCCGAGAGCGAGCTAGCATGGAGCGACCGGAGGGCAGGATGCCCGAAGGGAGCGTCCGGCGAGATGGCACGGGCAACCCCGAGCCCACGCAGGCGGTCGCTTCACTTGCTGCACGCCCGGTTACACTCAGGCAGTCCACCGCCGCTCCGGCCCCCGATGCTCCTTCTGATCGACAACTACGACTCCTTCACCTGGAACCTCGTGCAGCGGTTCGGGGAAGTCGCTCCCGACCTGGCCGTCGAGGTCCATCGCAACGACCGGATCACGACCGACGAGATCGCGGCCAAGGCCCCGAGCCACCTGGTCGTCTCGCCGGGGCCGTGCACACCCGACGAGGCAGGCATCTCCTGTGAAGTTGTCCGCCGCTTCGCCGGCCGGATGCCGATCCTGGGCGTCTGCCTGGGCCACCAATCAATCGGGCAGGTGTTCGGCGGGCGGATCGTCCGGGCTGGCCGGCTGATGCATGGCAAGGTCGATTCGATCGAGCACGCCGGCCGCGGGCTGTTCGCCGGCCTCGCCAGTCCGATCCAGGCCACCCGCTACCACAGCCTCGTCATCGATCCGCCGACCCTGCCCCGCGACTTCGAGGTCGACGCCTGGTCAACCGCGCCCGACGGCACGCGGGAGATCATGGCGATCCGGCACAAGACGCTGCCCGTGTACGGCGTGCAGTTTCATCCCGAGAGCTTTCTCACGCCCGTGGGCCACGACCTCTTGCGGGCCTTTTTGGCCCCGGGCCCCGTGGTGGCCTGAAGGCCCGCCCCGATCGGCCGGTAGCCGGCGGAGACTTTTCATGATCGAACTTGCGGAGGCGATCGCGTTAGTGGAGGCGACGGCCGGCCCGCTGCCGCCGCGTCGCCAGCGGCTGCTCGAGGCCTGCGGCCGTCGCCTGGCCGAGCCGGTCACGGCTGATCTCGACTCGCCCCCCTTCGACCGCGCGATGATGGACGGGTTCGCCGTCTGTGAGGCCGACTTCGCCGACGCTCCGGCCGCGATCGTGGAGCTGGAGGTGGTCTGCGACCTCGCCGCCGGCGATGTGACGCGGCTCGCGATCCGGCCGGGCTCGTGCGCCCGGATCATGACCGGCGCCCCACTCCCGCCGGGCGCCGACGCCGTGGTGCCGATCGAGCGGGCGGTCGACGGCACCGCGGGAGCTCATGCCGGCTCCCGCGTGCGGCTCGCCGATGACCGCTACCGCCCGGGTCAGCACGTGGCCCGGCAGGGAGCGGCGTTTCGGGCAAGCACCATCGTGCTCCCGGCAGGCAGCCTGCTCGACGCGGCCGCGGTGGGCCTGGCGGCCGAAGCCGGAGCGACGCACGTCCTGGCCGAGCCGCAGGTCCGCGTGGCGCTTGTCTCGACGGGCAGCGAACTGGTGGCCTGTGAGCAGCTGCCCGCCCACGGCCAGACGCGGAACTCCAATGGCCCGATGCTGGCAGCAGCGGTCACGCTTTTGGCCGCCGAGCCGATTCCGCTCGGGATCGCCGGAGATCGGCCCGAGACGATCCGCGCGGCGGTCATGCAGGGGCTGGCCGCCGACGTGCTCGTGCTCTCCGGCGGCGTCTCGGCGGGCGACCTCGACCTGGTGCCGGGGATCCTCGCGGCCTGCGGCGTCGAGCAGGTCTTTCACAAGGTGCGCCTCAAGCCGGGCAAGCCGGTCTGGTTCGGGGTGCTGCGCCGGGCGGCGGCTCCGCCCACGCTCGTGTTCGGGCTGCCGGGTAATCCCGCCAGCTGCCTCGTCTGCTTCGAGCTGTTCGTGCGGCCCGCGATCCAGATCCTCGCCGCCCGGCCGCGAGCGTTGTGGCACCTGCCCCGCGAACGGGCGGTGCTTGTGGCCGACGTCAAAGCCGCGGCCGACCGGCCTGTGTTCCTGCCCTGCCGCCTGCGGCCGGGTACCGCAGCCCTCGAGGCCGAGCCGCTGCCCTGGACAGGCTCCTCGGACTTGCTCGGCTTGGCGGCGGGCGCCGCCCTGCGTGGTGCAGCGCCCGGCCTGATCGCGCTGGCCGCCGGGGCGGGCCGCGTGGTGGCCGGCCGCGAGGTCGAGGTCGTGCGGCGGGGCGGGCCGGGGGGCGGGCCGGAGGGTTAGGGGAGGCTTGTCAGCCGCCCTCGAGGGCCCGCCGGGGATTGGTGGCGGTGAGTCGCGCGACGTCTGCCGCCGCGAAGCCCGGCAGCGACGCGAGCACCCGCCGCACGTCGTCCATGCCGGCGGTCGAGCCCACCAGATGCGTCCGATCGGCCGACCAGGCGGCGCCGTCTGCGTCGACGATCACCGTCTGCGAGCCGAGCCGGAACGTGCCGGGTCCCATGCCGCCGGCGGCCGTGGTGTCGGTGACCGCGATCGCCCGTTCGACCCCGATCGCCCGCAGCCAGGTGCGGAGCGCCGGCCGCGGCACGTGCACACCGTCGGGAATCATCGTGATCCACCGCAGCGCGTCGCAGGCGATCGCCCGGTGGATCACGTTGTCGTGTCGCGGCAGGACGTGTGGGCAGCCGTTGCCGAGGTGCGTGAAGCACCGCAGGCCCGCGGCGCAGGCCTGCCGCAGCTGCTCCGCTGACGGGTCGCAGTGGCCGGCCGCCACCAGGATTCCCCGCTCGGCCACCCAGCCGATCGTGCGGCAGCCGTGATCTCGCTCCGGGGCGAGGGTCATCATCCGCACCTGGCCCCGGCCGGCCGCGACGAGCAGCTTGGCCTCCTCGACCGTGGCCGCGCGGGCGTGGGCCGGGGGATGGGCCCCGACGTATCCCGGGTCGCCGCGGATAAACGGCCCCTCGATGTGGATGCCGACGAGCGTCTGCCGCACCACGGGGTCGTCCTCGAGGATCGCCGCCAGCCGCTCGACGCGGCGGACGAGCGTGGGGATCGAGTCGGTGATCACGGTGGCCAACGCCTGCCCGCCGCCGC
>Ga0247836_1003223_pt1 | contig 22190 bp, 9 predicted proteins | sample LaCruzMarch2015__4_FD_187116 | JGI IMG/M metagenome (GOLD analysis project Ga0247836, IMG submission 187116) | Freshwater microbial communities from meromictic Lake La Cruz, Castile-La Mancha, Spain - LaCruzMarch2015_14m | ecosystem: Environmental > Aquatic > Freshwater > Lake | place: Spain... | reverse complement strand
CTCGGCAAAGGGGCGGCCCCACTGGCGGCGGGCGTCGAGGTAATTCGCCTCATACTGGCGGCGCAGGGCGGCCTGGGCGATTTCTTCCTCGGCCTCGGCGGATTTTTGCGCGCGCAGGGCATCGTTTTGCGCCTTCAGGGCATCCCGCACGTCCTGGGCGGCGGTGCGCAGCGTCGCGGCGTGGGCGGCCAAGGGATGCTGAGCGCCCAGTGCGTCCACACGGGTGGCCAGGGCGGACACGCTTTCCGGCTCCTGCGCCAGGGGTTCATCAATCAGGGCGCCGAAGCCGCCGTCGGGAAAGAGGGTGGGCAGGGCCGGGGCGGTGGGGTTGCTGCGGTCGTGCTGCTCCCCGGCGTTGAAGATATTGCGCACGGCATCATCCTGATCGGCATCGGCAGCCAGAACGTTGTCATAGGCGGCCTGCGTTTCAAAGGTCTTGGCGGCGGCGCTGGCGCTTTTGGCCTCCAAGTCAGCGATAAGAGGTTCGATGGCGGTGACAAGGCTGTCACGGCGATAGCGGCGGGCCAGGCGCTGGTGGCGGCGCGCGGTGCTGAGGTGGAGGGCGGCGGATTCGCGGTCAGTGAGCATGCGTGCCATAAGAGTGCCGTGGTTGAGGTGCTGGTTGTGTTGCCACCGCTGGCGTACTCCGCCATTGGGTGACGGGACGAAATTTTTCTCGTAGGCGCGCGGCCTGTCAATTCTCTTTTTAGCCCAGTGACAGTGGCGAGTGCCTACGGAACACGCGGAACAAACGGAAAGTCAGAAAGATTGAGGGTGTGCCACCAGAATGCAGGATGCCGCGCGTCGTCAAGTGGGTTGAACTCACTTGGTTCTCACAGGAACCGCCTTGGCTGGTCTGGTGCCCAACGGGGCGAGGCAGCTCAGGTGGAGCACTTACTGCGCCTGCACCCGGAAGAACGCAGCGTCATCCGGCACGGTGAAAAGGAACTCGATTTTGCCCTGGCCATTCACCGTCATCTGCGGCGCGGTGAAGGGATAGAGGCTGAAGTTGCTCAGGTCGGTGGATTTCTTCAGACCGAGGGTAAGCTAAATTGCCCGGTCGCCGGGTTTCTCTGAATCTGCGGCGTGCGAATCTTCAGAGCCTGAACTTGCGAGGTGGTGTAAAGCCCTGCTCCGGCGGCGTTGGTGAGGAGCGTGTTGACCAGGGCACTTTGATTGACCTGCCAGTTGTATCCCAGTGCCGCCATGTTGAACTCGGAGGCGTCGTTCATGCCGTCGCCATCGGTGTCCTGATTCGTTCCCAGAGTCAGCCACTGCTCCTCACCGCCGAAGCCCAGCGGAATGCCGCTGAGATCCACGATGTCCGAGACCAGCACGGTCAGCCGATAGGTGCCGCTCGGGGTGGTGACGACGGCTGGGATCGTGAGGATGAAGAGGGTGTTGTTGGCAGTCGCCAAGGAAAAACTCCCGTTGATCAGGTTGGACCCGTTGTCGCGGGTCAGGGTGAGGTCGCTGAGGTCAACGTTCTGCACCGGCGTGCTGAAAGTGATGCTCATGGTGGTGACCGGCGCTGTGCGCGGATTAGGAGAAACTGCGGTGATGGCGACGGTGGGAGCCGGGCCCAAACCCGAGAAAATATACGCCGCGCCGGATTCGCCAGCGCTCTCGTTGGGCGTGCTATTCACCCCTGTCGTGCTGCTGGCCTCCCCAAATGCCCCGACGACCACCGTATCCCCCGCAACCGCCACCGAGTAGCCGAAGTAGTCATTCGCCCCGGTGTTGCCGGCTTTCAGATAGGCCTGCTGGCTCCACGTCGTCCCGCTGCGGGTGAAGACGTAGGCCGCGCCGGATTGGCCAGCGCTCTCGTTGGGCGTGCTGTTCACCCCGGTGGTGCTGCTATCCTCAAAATATGACCCTACGACGACCGTGTCGCCCGACACCGCCACCGAGTAGCCGAACTCGTCAAACGCCCCGGTGTTGCTGGCTTTCAGATACGCCTGCTGGCTCCAAGTCGTGCCGCTGCGGGTGAAGACGTATGCCGCGCCGGAGAAACTGGCACTTTCGTTGGGCGTGCTGTTCACCCCGGTGGTGCTGCTGTCCTCCCCAGGTGCTCCGACCACCACCGTGTCACCCGACACCGCTACCGAGAAGCCGAAGAAGTCACTCACCCCGGTGTTGGAAGCCTTGAGATACGCCTGCTGGGCGATGGGGTCGATGGTGAGGGGATACTGGGCTCCGGTATCGTCGTAGCGGACGGCGAAACCTTCCGCCGTGGCTTCAAAGTGGGTGGGGATGGTTTTGCCCGTGGCGTCCCAAGCTTTCAGGCCGGAGTAGGTGAGTTGGCCGCCGAAGGTGATGTTTTGGGCGGATACGCTGGGTTTGAGATTGCCCCGGACGCGGAGGCGGATCTCAGCAGGGGCGGTGAGGGTCCAGCTTGCTCCAGGCCGCGCTGGTCATTGACGAACCATTCGGTGATCGCCGGGCTGCGGGGGATGGTGAGAGAGTAGTCATGGGCTTTAGCCCGTGAAGGCGGCTTCTGCGGGCTAAAGCCCTGCACTACTTTGGCTTCCTGCGGGCTGAAGCCCTGCACTACTTTTTCGGCCACTTCCAGCTCCAGGCCCCAGGTCCAGGCTCCATCGTTTGGCTTGGCGGTGAAGCCTTTGGCATCAAAGGTCATCTGCCAGCCCATACCGGGATTGTGCGCCTGGTGGGTGCCGTCGGCTTGGGGAAAGAACTGGTGACGGCCTGCCTCATACGCGGCGCGGATGCTGCTCCAGTCAGACTTGGCCAGCCCCTCGGGAACTTGGTCTGGCGAAGTGAGCTTCCGGGGTTTCGAAGCGTTTGGCATGGCAGCGTACGAAGACAGCGTGCAGGCGACCGTGAAGAGAAAGAGACCGAGGATGGCTTTCATAGCCGCATCTTAACTTCAGCTTTAAAAAGACAACCGACGATTTCGTTTGATAACCCTGGGATCGCTGACGGAAACAACGAGACGACTCAGGAAAAGCGCCGTGAGCTTCCCAGACTGCGGAGTTTGTAGCGCCTGACAAGTCGCGGCAGCGTCCCGGAGTGCGGTGGCAGAGATGCAAGGGGCACCCTTGCATCGGCGACACCGCTCTCGGGTGCCGGAATGGCTCATTGGCCGAAAATACACCGCTCAACGCACGGAGTGGTGTCGTGCCCCTTCAGGGCGTTGCCACCGCATTGATTCGCTTCGCTCACCCTTCGGGCAGCACTGCGTGCTGTCTATCTCCGCTTCGCTCCGGTTCCGGGACGCTGCCGCGCCAGATGCAGCGCAAGACCTTCACATTCGGGGGAATGGCCTCCGGCTTCCACTTTTGGCGTTCCCCCGTGGAGGAAGGGGCTGGGGGGCGTGGGTGAGGCCATTCCCCCGTGGGGGAATGGCCTTCGGAAGGCTCTTTTGGTGGTTCCCCCGTGGGGGAATCGGCTATGGAGCCCTCCTTGACGCGTCTGCGTCGGGGGAGCGGCCTCTAGGATGCGGTGAAGGCCATTCCCCAGCGGGGGAATGGCCTTCAGGACAGACTTTTGACGTTTCCCCCGTGGGGGAGGGGCCTTGGAAGCGTTCGGGTGGGTGTTACGCGGGTTTCGAGCCGCTTTCTGGGGCATCCATCCTGCCATATTCCCTTCTTGTTCCTGCTCTTGATCTTACTCTTGGCTCTCTCTGACTTAAATTGGAGATGAACAGCAAGATCGAGAGCGAGATGGTTGAGCCACATGCTCACTTCCCCAGCAAAAACGCGACCAAGTCACTCATCTGCTCCTTCGAGACGGCATAGAGACGTAGAACGAGTTACAACTCGTTCCCACATGTCTCGGTCAACGAGTTGGAAAACTCGTTTTACTTCCCGAGCAAGAACGCCAGCAGATCACTCATCTGCTCCTTGGTGACCGCAGCCTCAAGGCCATCGGGCATCAGCGTGCGGTCGAGGGATTTCATGTCTTTGATGGCGCTGCGGGAGAGCGTCTCCTTGGCTCCGCCCATCATGGCGAGGACGATAGCGTCGCTGGTTTCGTTTTGGATGAGGCCGCTGAGGGTGCGGCCGTCTTTCGTCTCGATGGAGTAGGCGCTCCAGCGGGCTTCGAACATGCGATTGGGGTCGAGGATGTCGCTGAGGAGTGCTTCGGGGGGCTTGACCTTCACGTCGGAGAGCGGCGGGCCGACATCGACGCCGAGGCTGCCGTGTTTGTGGCAGGTGATGCAGATGGTGGCGAAGATTTGCTGGCCTTTTTTGGCGTCGCCGGGCTTTTTGGCGGCGTCGAGGTAGCTGGTGACGACTTTGGCGCGGTCGCTGTTGGCCTCGCCGAAGAGCTTTTTGGCGAGTTCGGCCATTTCGCCTTTGCCGCGCTGGTAGGCCCAGCGTTTTTCGACATCGACCCACGCGGGCGGGAACTCGCCTTTTTCCATGCGCTTGAAGAGTTCGAGCGCGGTGGTGGCGTTCGCGGTGAGGATGGTCACGAGGTCGCGTTTGAGGCCGGGGCCGGCTTTGGGAAGGAGTTCGTAAATGAGCGGCGAGGTGCTGGTGGCGCTGAATTTCTTCAACAAGGCCACGGTGGCCGCGGTGAGCTCGATCGGCTGCGTGGTGGTGAGCAGGTTTTTCACCACGGGCTCGACAGCAGCCCATTTCCGCGAGGCGAGCAGCGGCAGCACGGCGAGGCGTTGATCGAGCGGTGCCTTGGCATCGGCGATGATGGTGTCGATCTTCGTTTGAAGTGCGGCGATCTCCTTGGCGGCGTCTTCAAAACCCTGCGGCGGCTTGGCGATAAATTCCGGGAGGGATTTCACACCGAGCTTGCCACCTGATTTGGGCAAGCCTTCGGCGAGGCCTTGGAGAAGATCGGGTTTCCACCAACTGAGCTGGCCTGGCTCGATCTCAAACGACTGGAACAAATCACGAACGTCTTCGGGAATTGCCACCGTCGAGGATTGTCGTGCTAAGGCAGAAACAAAATCACGTCTGTCAGTAAATACTTCGGCTGGTTGATTCTTCAGTCCGTCTGGTGCTCCTGTGGCAGCAAGGAAGCTGGTAAGGGTGGAAAGGTATTTGTGAACCACATAACCAGCTGATGATGGATTCTGCACAAGGATGGCTCGATAGAGCCACGGATCACTCGTCATCGCCATGGCTGCGACATTCGCCATAAACACTCTGGTGAATGGGTCATTCGCATCAGCATACAAAGCGGCCATCAATGCAGAACGACTTTGTGATGAGAGCAGGATCATTATTGGCTTCCTGAGTTCACTTGGAAGGTCATTTCTCGAAGCCATGCATCGGAGCACGTTTTCAATGTAACCGTCTTCTTCATTTTCGAGAAAGACCATCCCAAGACCGGTCTTCGCCGGATTGCGCTCGTTTAAGAACATCAAAACCGGTGCAACTACTGCCTCCATGAACTGCTCTTTACTTCCTTTGGCGTTCAGCAGCCAAGTCAGATGCACTGCTTCGATTTTCTTGAGGTCTTCACTTGCCAATTTCTTGGCAAGTGGCGCTGGGTCGAAATCTTGCCTTTCCATAATCAACCTCTGCGCTGTCTCACGCTGCCAAGCGTTCTCGTTGCCCAGCCACGTTGCTAACTTCTCGATGTCCTTCGGCGCAGCCTCGATTTTGGGTGCTTTTGCTCCTTTCGGCACCACGCGCCAGATGCGCCCATGATCTTCGCCTTGGCGCATGTCGTGGGTTTTGACGAACTCCTCGGGGAAGAAGCGGGCGTGGTCGATCCAGCGGCGGTAGATGTCGCAGATGTAGATCGCGCCGTCGGGGCCGGTGGTGAAGTTCACGGGGCGGCACCATTCGTCGCTGCTGCGGAAGAACTCGGTGCGATCGCCGACGCGGGTGGCTTTGAGGGAAGCGCCGTTGGGTTCGACCTTGTAGCGGGTGACGAGCTGGCCGGTGGGATCGGGGACAAAGACGTTGTTTTTGAGTTCGGGCATCAAGTGGCCGCGATAGACGCCGAGGCCGCTGCACGCGGTGTTCGTGCCAGCGTGGGCATCGGCGGTGGTGTGGGTGATTTGCAGCGGATAGACGCGGGTCTCGGCACCGGGCGTGGCGATGTCTTCATGAACCTGCGTGATGCCAGCATTCGGATTCCGCAGCATGGCCTCGTAGGGCATGACGGTGAACATGAGCGGGTTGCGGTTCGAGCAGTAGAAATGGTGGCCCCAGTCGTCGAAGGCACCGCCGTATTGGCCTTTGCCGCCGGTAGGAGTGATCTCGCCGGTCTTGGGGTTCCATTTGAAATTGGAGCCAGGGATGCCGACGACCTTCGTAGGAGCATCGGCGGGATAGATCTCGCGGGCATCGAGGCCGTTGTTGAAATGCACGCAGCCATCGGGACCCCAGCGTGGGGCGCTGACTTGGAGCTGGCTGTGCTTCGGATTGAAGCCGCGGATGAGGGGTTTGATGAGGTCGGCTTTGTTGTCGCCGTCGGTGTCTTTGAGGAAGAGAATCTGGCTGCGGGTGGTGGCGATGAGGCCGCCGTCGTAAGGGAGGAGGCCCTGCACGTTGTCCATGTGGTCGGCAAAGGTCACGGCCTTGTCCATGCGGCCGTCGCCGTTCTCATCGGTGAGGAGCTGGATGCGGGAAAGCCAGGGATCGCCGGGATTCGGCGGGCCAAGCGGGTAGTCGCGCATGTCGGCGACGAACATGCGGCCTTTTTCGTCCCAGGTGGTCTCGACGGGATCGAGCACGAGCGGCTCGGCGGCGACGAGCTGCACTTCATAATCGCCATCGAGTTGGATGTGCTTCATGCTTTCTTCGGGCGAAAGGGCTTCGCTTTGACCATCGCGCACTGCGCCGATGTCGCTGCCGCCGCTGGCCTGGATGGCAGACCATTTCTCTTTGAACTCGCCGAGCGGATACAGCTCGTAGCGACGCACGATCATCTCCGCGCCCTCGGTCTGGAGGAGGATTTTGCCTTCGGCGGGTTTGCAGTCGAAGGCCTCGTTGATGAGCGCTCCGTTGACGAAGTATTGCAGCGTGTCGCCCTTGGCGATGACTTCGAGGCGGTTCCACTCGCCGCTGGGGCTTTCGACATCGTTCTTGCCACGGAAGCCGACGGTGTCGCTCCAGTCTTCGTCGCGGCCACGCCAATTGATGCGGCCTTTGGTGACGGTTTGGCGTGGAGAGCCTGCTTTCCAGATTTTTTCCTTGTCGCGGTCGAGCGCAAACTCGGCAGAGAGCGAGGTCGTGAGCTCCGTGCCATCGGCGAGCTTCGGCGAGAGCACGAGGATGTCCCCCACGCCGCCCTCGATGATCTGCGCCTCGATGCTGGCCATCCAGGTGTCACTGTAGGCACCGTGCGGGCCGTAGGCGTGGAGGAGGATGCCGTTGTCCTTCGCCTTCTTTTCGCGGACGCCCCAGGTCTTCGTGCCCCATTTGAATTCGAGGACGAGGTGGTAGTCGCGGAAGTTTTCCTTCGTGGCGACATAGCCGTAGCCGCGTCCGCTGATGTTGAAGGTGCCGTCTTTGGCAAAGGTCCAGATGTCCTTCGGGTCATCGTGGAAGTCGGACTTCGGATTGACGTGGTGCTCGACTGCGCCGCTGCGGATGACGTCGAGGAGGTCGATCTTTTTCGTCACAGGCTGGGCAGATAGGACGGATGCGACGGATAGGACCGAGAGGACGGATGGAAATAGGCGCATGGTGAGGATACGAATGACGTCGAAGACCTCTAACGGCCCCAGCCCGCGCAAGCCCCCTGTGAATGATGCGACTATCAGTGCTTTTGTGACTGCGCGGGTTCCTTTGCCCCTTGCGTGCCGCCCCCTGTCTGCGCCATCATCCTTTAGAAATGCTCCCCGAAATCACGAAACTGCTCCAACTTCAGGAACGCGACCAACGCATCCGCCTGCTCCAAAAAGAACTCAAGGACATCCCCAGGCACGAGGCGCTGGCGAACAGCCAGCTTGCGGGTGACAAGGCCGCCGTCGAGGCCGCCTCATTGAAGGCGAAGGAGACCGAGGTGAAGATCAAGGGTGTGGAACTGGAAATCCAGACACGGCAGAACTCCATCAAGCGGCTCATTGACCAGCAGTTCGAGACGCGGAAGAACGACGAATTCCAGGCTCTGGGCCATGAGGTCAAACGCTACGAGGGCGACGTGCGTGCCCTGGAGGACAAGGAGCTGGAGCACATGGAGGAGCTTGAGACCGCGAAGGCTGTGCTCAAAGCCGCCCAGGCGAAACTGGCGGTGACACAAGCGCGCGTGAACGAGGAGCTGAAGGTGCTGGCGGAGCGCGCTGAGGGCGTGAAGAAACGCCTGGCCGAAGTCGAAGCCGAGCGCGGCACACTGGCCGCACCAATTGAAGAAACAGCGATGACCCTGTACACGCGGCTGTTCACGAAGAAGCCCGATGCGGCGGTGGTGGCGGCCCAGAACGGCATCTGCGGCGGCTGCCACATGAAGCTGGTCATGGGCACCATCCAGCAACTCCGCAGTAACGACTTCATCACGCAGTGCGAAAGCTGCGGACGGATTCTTTACCTGGTGGAGTAGCGGCGTGGCGGCACGATCACACCTCCACCGCCTCGCACACCTGCCGCCAGCCGGGGAAATTCCAGGCGTTTGGGAAGCCCGCGCACTGTCCAGGCTTTACGGGCTGGATGCGGCAGACATTCACGCCTTCGAGGAAAAGGCACTCACCGTTCGGCTTATCAATAATCGAAAGGCCACTGCGCATTGAGTTCAGCCGCGTATAGCTTTGGATGAACTCCTGCTCATCCATGCCAAGATGCGCGGCGATAGCGGTGACCTCGACAGCCGTTACGTTCACATCGCCGGGCCAGCGGCAGCAGTTGCCGCAGCGCACGCACTGGTAATGGGGCTGCGGTCTGTCAAGTGATGAGGTTTCGGCCATGAAAACTTTTGGATTCGCGGGAATGAAGGGTTGCCGCCATACTTCGCGGAATGATCCGACTCTTGCAACGCATGGATGACACGGCAGACCGCTCTGCCGAGCCGCCCGCGCCCCCTGCCCTGCGTCTGCTGACTCCAGTGACGGTGCTGGTGGATGCGGACGAGACCGTGGCGGATGCGCTGGACGACTGGTCGCGCGGACTGGAGTGGGTCTGCTGGCTATTCTCCAGCGTGCGGCAGCGGATGGAGCATCTGCACTTTGCACCGCCGGGACCGCTGCCGCCTGCTTGGGCTGCCTTTGCTCAGGGGCATGTCCGCAGTCATCTCGGCCCGCACCTCATCGCCGCAGCGCAGGCCGTGCTGAGCGGTGATCTGGAGAGGCTGAAGGCTCTGGATCATCAATTGTCCGGCCGCCTCGATCCTGCACAGGCCGCGCGCAGCCGTGAGGCGGGCGGCATCTTGCTGCGGAACACGCGCGGCGCGCGTTATCAGGGCATTCTCGGACGCTACCGCAGCGCGCAGGAGGCGGGGCAGACACCGGGCCACTTCCTCACGGTCTGGGCAGGTGTGGGAAACTTTTTCCAGCTCAGCCTAGCCAATGTCATCGCCGAATACCTGCGCCTGGAGTGGGACATGGCGGCCCGGCATTTGCCGGAAAAAGACGCCGCGCTGAGCCATGACAGCATCGCCAGCCTGACGCGCCAGATTTTACACGGACAGAAGTTGGCGTTGCGCGTGGTGGCCTAACTTTAAATCAGGAAACGCGCACATACCTGCGCCCTGGCAGCGCGCGGATCAGGCGCTTCATCTCCAGGCGCATCAGCGTGACATTCACCGTGGCCGGGGTCAGGCCGGAGCGTGCGGTGAGGTCATCTATGTGCCGCTCCTCCGTGTCCAGAGCACCAAAGAGAATCTCCTCGTCCAGTGTCAACACGGGCACGGGCTTTGGCTGCTCCGTCTTTGGCGCTGAGGGTGCGGTGGGAAAGAGCACCTGCAGGTCATCCAGGAGATCGCTACCATCCATGACCAGCTTGGCCCCCTGCTGGATGAGCCGGTTGCAGCCTGCGGAAGTGGGCCGGTCTATGCCGCCCGGCACGGCATAAACCGTGCGGCCCTGCTCCGCCGCCTGCTGCGCGGTGATGAGGGAGCCGCTGCGCGCGGGTGCCTCTACCACCAGCAGGCCACAGCCCCAACCGGCGACCACGCGGTTGCGGTACGGGAAAGTTTGTTTGTCCGCGACGCGGTCCACGGGATACTCGCTGACCACCGCGCCCTGCTTTGCGATGCGCTCTGCCAGCGCTTGGTTTTCCGGTGGGTATAGTTTACCGATGCCGGAGCCGATCACGGCCACCGTGCGCCCTTTTGACGCCAGCGCTGCCTCATGCGCGGCGGTGTCAATGCCGCGCGCTAGGCCGCTGATGATGGTGTAGCCCGCGTAGGCAATCTGAAAGCTCATCTTTTTCGTCGCATTCAGCCCGTACATGGTGGCGTGACGACTACCGACCACGCCGATGGCGTTGTGGTCGCGTTTCGTCAGCTCCCCCCACACATAGAGCACCAGTGGCGGATCGTGGATGGTCTTGAGCAGTGGCGGATAAAGCTCGTCCTCCTGAGTCAGGACCGTTAGGTCGCGCTCACGAATTTTTCGCAGTTCCGCCTCCAGGTCAATCTGCGTCTGCCACCCAGCAAGGCTCTCCGCCTGCGTCTGGCCAAAGCCTTCCGCCTGGAGAATCTCAGACGCCTTGGCGGAAAGGATGCGCTCCGGAGTGCCAAAGACCTGCAGCAGCTTGCGCACGCGCACCGGTCCGATTTGCGGGATCAAATTGAGGGCGAGCCAGGCTTCCGTGCGTGTCATCCAGCATGATTGCGACAGCACACGCGCGGAGACAAGAGATTCTGCCAGGGAACCTTTGCCGCTGTTCGCACTCAGGGCGCATTTTCAATCCGTCCAGGTAGTGCGCTGCGTGGGACGATGAAGAAGGCGCGGGCTGGTTCGAATAGGGGGTGCGCGCCTTGATCGAGCTGCGCGGGATCGCTTTCCTGCACCCAGGCGGGGGCGCTGCGCTGCTGGAGGTAAAGGCTGCTGTAGGTGTTGGTGCCGGGCGTGGCGTCGCCGTTCCAGAGACGCAGTCGGTCGGCGGCATCGGCACTGGCAGCGGCGGTGAAGCCCCCCGCCGTGGTCATGCCGAGGGACTGCGGGCTGTGCTGCACGGGGAAGCCGGTGCCGATGAGCTGCGCGCCGACGCGGAGAGGCTGCGCGAATTTCGTGGAGCGCACCTGGCCGACAAAAGTGCGAGTGAGCGCGGTGCGGGCGTGGACGATCAGGCCCGATCCTGGAGGCAGAATGCGTGTGCCATCGCTAGCGCCAGTCCAGCCATTGGCACCGAGCCAGGAGATGCCGAAGGTGCCTGCGGCGGGGTCAAAGAACAGCAGGCGGTCGGCGGTGCTGCTGTCCGCGCCGGGCTGGAAAGCCTCGGCGGCAAAGAGGACATCCACTCGCCAATGCGCACGGATGGCGATGCGCGCGCCGACGAGAGAGGGCACATTGGTGAGCGTGTTGTGTGGCGATGCGGGATCAAGCACGATCACGGCATCCGTGGTGGCCGACTCGTCGAGGTCGAAGCGCTGCCCCTCATGCGCTCCGGAGAGGACTTCGACATAGTATTCGCGAGCGGGCAGTAGCGTGGCTTTCAAGCCATTGGCGGCGACGGTGGTGATACTGCCACGAAAGACATCGGCGTCCAGCAGCGGCATGGAGAAGCTCTGCTGCTCAGTGAACTCGCGGCGCAGCCATGCCTGGGTGGCAGTGACTGCGGTGGCCTCTGCGCTGCCGTTGAGATCGGAGTCGAGCATGACCTTCAGACGCAGGAAGCCCTCGGCAGCTCCGGCAAAGATGTCCGCACTGGTGACATCGGCATAACGAACAGTTTCGGTGCCAGCGCTGTTCTGCGTCACTGCGGGAGCGAACAGCAGACGGGTCCAGGCATTTGCACTGCGCAGATCGGCGAGAGCTTCCAAGTGATAGATGATGTCTGCACGACCACCGCTGGGGCGGATGACCAAGGCGTCCACGCGACCAGTGGCGGCGTCTGTTTGCAGCGTGAAGCGGACGGCCTGCAAGCCTGAGGCGGGATCAGTGGCGAGGGCGTATTCCAGCAGGTTCGGCGCGCCATCGGCGTCAGGGTCGGCATCCACCGCGCCTATGCCCGGATGCGCGGCCTGCCAGGCGGTGAAAGCTGCGGGCGCGGCGGCGGGAGCAGTCAGGGTGGTGCGCTCGCGCACGGCCTGCCCTGCGCCAGGAGCGGTGATGAAACCAAAGTCCACAGTGAGGTTGTAGTCCGCATCAAAGGAGTTGTCAGAGCCACCGTCGAAGCCGCTCTCCACCGTGCCAGTCGGTGCCAGTCCGGCCTCCAAATTGATGGTGCCGCTGCTGATGCCCACAAGCAGTGGAGTGGTGGCGTCCACGCCATCCTCGCCGAGATGATCGTCAGCGGCGCTGGCGGTGCTCTGCTGGCCGGTCAGGGAGACGCGATTGTAGAGCGGGCCGTTCGCCAGCGTGGCACCTAGAATGCTGATGTTGGGTTTGAAGTTATCTGCAGCGACGTGGACGATGTAGCCACCGGGCGCGAGATTCGTAAACAAGTAACGACCGCTGCTGTCCGTGGTGGTGCTGCGGAAGGGTGTGACCACGCCTGGCACTTCGCCTTCACGATAGAGGAGCATCCAGACACCGGAGACGCCTTCGCCCATGTCGTAATGGCCGTTGGTGTTGGCATCCACAAAAACCACGTTGCCGAGACCTAGATTCTCCGGCGCGGTGACGCCAGTAAAGCCGAGATCAATGGTGAAGTCCTTGTCCGCGTCCTCTGCATCATCGCTGCTGCCCGCGAAGCCGCCCTCCTGCGCGCCGGACGGCTCGGTGCCGTAGGCGAGATTGAAGACCATGGAATTCACTCCGGTGACAGCGGGTGCGACAGCGTTCAGCGTGTCTTCATTAGCATTGTCATCCGTGCCGTCGTCATTACCGAAGCCTGCGATCACAGCAGCTCCCGCCAGTGGCCCGCCAGTGAGGAACTGCGCGGCGGGCAGATGTAGGAAGTAGTCCCCCGCAGCCGGGGCGCGTAGCTCATAGGTGCCGTCGGCGCGTGTATAGGTCTCCGCCAGCGGCGTGGATACACCTGGCTGTGCGCCGACTGGGTAGAGCTGCACCAAGACGCCGGGCACACCAAAGTCGTTGGCGCTGGAGAAATGACCGTCGCCATTCACATCGGCAAAGACGAGATTGCCGACACTAATGGGCTTTGGCGAGAAACCGAGGTCCACGGTGAGGTCAGACTCGGCATCAAAGCTGTCGTCCTCAAACGACAAGAAGCCGGTTTCACCTGCCTCATCGGTGGGAGCAAGGTCGGGCAGCACGGTGAAGGCGGCAGTGCGCGCGCCAGTGGTCACAGGGCTGCCATCCAGCGCGTAGGCATCCTGGCCGACATCATCGTCCACATGGACGCCACCTGCATTCGGTGTGGCCTGCGAGGGTACGAGGTTATCCAGAACGGACTCCGCAGCAAAGGCGGAGGCAGGCACGCGCAGATGATACGATCCAGGCGCGATGCCGAAGCTGTAGAGACCACCATTGCTGGACTGCGTGGTGGCGACAGGCGCCGCGGCGTTAGCGACGTTCGACCAGAGCTGCACGGGCACATTGTCGAGGCCCAGTTCCGTGTTGGGATCATAGATGCCGTCGCTGTTGGCATCGCGGAATACCAAGTTGCCGATGTTGACGCGCGGAACGAAACCTAGATCTCTGGTGAGATCAGTGCTGGCATCTGCTGCGTCATCGCTGCCACCACCGAGACCGCTTTCCGCCGTGCCCACCGGGCAGGTGGTGGGACTGAGCGTGAAGACGGCGGTGCTGATGCCATTGAACTCAGGGCGGCCATCGTCCACACCATCCTCGCCCAGGTCATCGTCACCAGCGACCACACCGGCGACACTGGCATGAAGATAAAGCGGCGAGCCATCGGCGAACATGGCGGCGGGCACATGCAGGAAGTAGCCTCCGGGGCTGAGATCGGAGAAAAGGAAGTGTCCGTTGGCGTCTGAGCTGGTTGTGGCAAGCGGTGTGTCGAACAGCGGCGTGGTGCCCTCGGCAAAGAGCTGCACCTCGACATTCGCCAGGCGCTCGCCCTCGTCAGCGCGGCCATTGTAGTTGCTGTCGAGGAAGATAAGATTGCCCACAGCGACGGGTTTGAAGAAGCCGAAGTCCACAGTGAGGTCCGTGTTGTCATCATTGCCGTCGTCCATGAAGGCATCGCGCCCGAACTCACCGGTGAAATTCTCCGGCTCAGTGTCGGCGACGAGGCTGATGGCGGTGGATGTAACACCCTGCGCAGCCTCGGTGCCATCGCTGCCGTTCTCATCGGTTTCATCGTCAGTGCCGTTGTCACCACCCTGACCGGGCAGCGAAGTCCAACCATGCAGAGGCGCGCCGACGGCAAACTGGCTGGCAGGAATGTGGACGACATAATCGCCCGCATTAAGATTGCCAAAGAGGTAGATGCCCTCGCCCGTGGTCAGCGTGCTGGCCAGCGGCACGGCGCTCTGCGGGTCCGCCAGCGCGGCAAAGAGCTGCACGCGCACGCCGTTCACACCTTCACCGGTGTCGTAGAGACCGTTGCCGTTGCTGTCGAGGTACACGAGGTTGCCGATGCCCACGGCATTCGGATTGGCGGGCGCAAAGCCAAAGTCCACGGTGAGATCAAAATTGTTGTCATCAAAGCTGTCGTCGTTTTTGTGCAAACCGGTCTCGGTGTCTGCATTCGTCGGGCAGGCGTCTGCGGCCAGGGTGATGATGCGAGTGCGGATGCCGTTGATGGCCGGGCTGGCGTCGTCCAGGCCGTCCTCGCCCGCATTGTCATCGGCTCCATTGGTTTGCGCGCCGAGCAGGGAGACAACGCCCTCCAGCGGATTGCCTTCCGCGAACTGCGAGGGCGGGATGTAGAGGATGTAGCTGGCGGAGCCGAGGAAGTCGAAAAGGAACTTGCCGCCATCCGCAGTGACACGCGTGAACAGCGGCTCGTTCATACCAGGCGTCTGGTCGCTGCGGTACAGCTCGACGGTGACGCCGTCCACGCCTTCGTTTGATTCGGCGGTACCGTTGCCGTTATTGTCCATGAAGACCATGTTGCCTACGCCCACCGGCGTCTGGAAGCCGAAGTCCACCGTCAGGTCCACCGCCGCGTCGTTCTCATTGTCAGAGGTGCTGTCCACGCCGCTCTCGCCGGAGTCATCCGTCGGTGCCGCACCGGGGAAAAGAGTCACAATGCTGCTGCTGACGCCGCTGATGGCAGGCACGGTGTCATTGCGCCCGTCCTCGCCCACATCGTCATCGCCCGCCAGACCCTCGTCCACGCTGACGCGCTGGTAGAGCGGCGCGCCGAGGGCGAACATGGAGCTAGGGATGTGCACGATGTAGTTGCCGGGACGGATGAAGTTAAAAAGGTACTTGCCGCCGTTCGCAGAAGTGGTGCTGGCGACGGGTGTGTCTGTGCCGGGCACCTGGTCATGGGTGTAAAGCTGGAGCGTGATACCGTTGAGACCCTCCCCTGTGTCGGCGTGGCCGTTGGCGTTGGCGTCAGCATAGACAAGGTTGCCCAGGGCCACTGGGCGGAACAGGCCGATGTCCACGGTGAGGTCGGTGTTGCCGTCGTCCTCGTCATCATCGGTGGCATCAATGCCGGTCTCGGTGTCCGCATTGGTCGGCGCGCTGTCGGCAGTGAGGATGATGCGACCCGTGCTGATGCCGGAGGTGAAAGGCTCGGCGGCGTCCACGGAGTCCTCGCCCAAATCATCGTCACCGCCCTGCGTGCCTTCCAGGCTGAAAAGGCCGCGCAGGTTGCCGGCGAGCGAGAACTGCTGCGCTGAAATGTGGACGAAATACTGCCCCTGCCAGAGTCCGCTGAAAAGATACTTGCCGCCATTGGCGGTGAGGGTCGAGGCCAGCGGCAGGTTCACGCCGGGCGTCTGGCCCCAGTAGTAAAGCTGCACGATCACGTCATCAAGACCCTCGCCCGTGTCATAGCGACGGTTGCCGTTGGAGTCGTTGAAAACCAGGTTGCCGATGCCCATGAAGCCCGGCTCCACAAAGCCAAAGTCCACGGTCATATCGCCATTGGCATCTACGGCGTAGTTGTCCAGTTCACCACCGCTGCCGTTCTCAGTGCCGGTGATTGCATTGCCGGTAGGCTCAGTGCCGGGGCTGAGCGTGATGAGCGGGCTAACCACCTCCGTGCGATTGCCGCCTTCCTGGATGCCATTGTCATCACTATCTTCACCATTGTCGGTGAGCACTGTCACTGGGCTGCTGTAGCCAGAACCTGCGAGTGGCAGACCGTCGGTGAAGTTCAGTGCGGGAATCTTCAACTGATAAACACCTGGGTCTTCACCTGAGAAATAGTACATACCGCGCGTGTCAGTGAAGGTCCAACCGATGCGCTCCTCCGCACCATTTACGGAGCTGCCATCCACGTCACGCCACAGCTCGACACGCACGCCGGGGATGCCGTTTTCCCCAGCGTCGTGGATGCCGTTGGCGTTGACGTCATTCCACACCACACTGCCGATGGAGACCGACTGCGCCAGCGGTGCAAACGGCCTGCCAAAGGCGACGTCGCGCGGACCTGACCAGATTTCATTGTTAGGCCCGGGCGGTGTCGGAATGGGTGCCTCAAAGATGTCCACCGTGCCGCTCGGCGCGCCAGCGAGGTTCACACGCACGAGCGCGCCGCTGACGTAGGTGCCGCCGATGACCGGCTTGCCCCAATTGTAACCGCTGATGTAAAGCTGGCCGTTGCCGGGGTTCACCTCGACATCGCGCGTGTCCACATCCCCCTTGCCGACGCTGCTGAGCGTGGCGACGAGCTGCGGCAGGCCGGGGGCCGCAGGATTAGTCAGGTCAATGCGGAAGACCTCGCCATCAGTCTTGTTGACGCCGTAGAGGGTGCTGCCGTGAATGTCTATGCCGGAGATAATCGCCACCGGCTGGCCGCCCGTCACCATGTTGACGATCTGGGTGTCGGTGGCGATGACATTGAGCTGAGCGCCGGTGGTGGAGCTGTAACGGCGTATTTCACGTGTGGCCCCGTCCTGCACCACGGCGTAGAGGTTCCCATCTGCGCCGAAGTTTATGTCCTGTATGCCCGCCTGGCTGATGAAGGTGAATGGCAGCGTGCCCATTGGCAGCCCCGGTGTGGCGCTGAGCGGACCGTGGAAGCGCACCACGCGGCCGCCATTCACATCCACGACATAGAAGTTCCCGTCCGGACCGATAGCGAAGTATTGAATCTGGCTGACCAGCGCGAGGACGTTGACAAGAACAGGACCGACCTGGGTGCCGCCAGCGGTGATCTTGTAGAGATTGCTGTCACCGAAGTGAGCCACATACCAGTTGCCATCCGGGCCAAGCTCAATGCCATAAGGCACGTCAAAAGGATCGCCATTGCCCTGGCTGTGGCTGAGGCCGAAGGGATGCAGCAGCGCGCCAGTGTAGAGTCCGGTGGAGGCGCTATAGCTCTGGATGCTGTCATCCTGTGTGGCGGAGACAAAGGCGGTGGGGGCGACATTGCAGAGGCCGAAGTCCACGGTGTCCTCCGTGAAGGTGCTGCCGCCGTTCCCAGGCTCGCCACCAGCGGTCAGTGTGATGACTGGGCTGAAGATCGGGCCGCCGGCGACCTGATGGCCGTTGTCGTCATTGTCCACGCCATTGTCACTGAGCACCGTGCTGCTGCTGGATAAAGGGTGCGACTGCGGCGGCACGGGGATGACCACATAGTACTTGCCGGGTGGCAGCGAGGCAAAGGCGGCCCCAGTGCCACTGGTGGTGACCGTGGTGCGCACGCGCACGTCATCGGTGCCGCCGATCAGATTGTCCGCGCCGGTGCTCCACGCCTCAATCGTCACATCCGCCACACCGCCTTCGCTGCCGTCCTTGAGGCCGTTGTCGTTGCTGTCTTGCCAGACCAGGCTGGTGATGTTCAGCCCTTTGAACAGGCCGAAGTCCACGGTGAGGTCCGTGTCCGCGTCCGCGTCCTCCGTCACCGGCTCCGTGCCTGTGCCGAGCTGCACCACCGGACCGTAGATCACCGTTCCAGGACCGCCGGGCTGGCTGGCGGCGTTGTTGTCATTGTCGGTGCCGTTGTCCAGGTTCACCGGCACTGCGCCAGGGATGGACAGACCCGAAGGCGGAATGACACGGACGTAATACCTGCCTGGCAGCAGGCTTTGGAACTGATACACGCCCGAGGCATTCGTGGTGATGTCACTGCCGAGCTGCACGTCCGCGTTCGGGCCGCTGCCGCCGATGGCATGGTCCGCGCCGGGATCCCAGAGCTGTAGGCTGACATTGGCGACCCCGGCCTCGCCGCCATCGCGCACGCCGTTGAAATTGGCGTCCTCATAGACCAGGTCGCCGATGGAGAGACCCCGGACGGTGAGCGAGTAGTTGCGCGTGACCGAGCAGCCAAAACTGTCCGTGGCACGCGCAGTGAAGGAGGCGGTGCCAAACGCCGTGGAGGTGCCGCTGAGCATGCCGCCAGCGGACAGTGTGATGCCCACAGGTGGCGTACCCGCAACGACGGCCCATGAGTAGGGGCCGGTGCCACCCGCAGCAGTGAGTATCTGCGAGTAGGCAGTGCTGAAATAGGCACTTGGCAGGGTGGCCGGGCTAATCGTCAGCGTGGGGCAGACCGCCGTCAGGGTGTAGGTGCGGGTGCCGGTGCAGTTAAAGGCATCCTGCGACTGTACGGTGAAGGTAGCAGTGGTGGCAGCAGTCGGCGTGCCGGAGATGAGGCCACTGGCGCTCAGAGAGATGCCTGCGGGCAGCGCGCCGCTGATGATCGAGTAGCTGTAGGGCGCGGTGCCGGTGGCAGAGGAAAGGCTGCGCGAATACGAGCTGCCCACCGTGGCATTCGACAGTGTGGTGGGTGAAAGAGTGATCGTGGGGCAGGTCACCGTGAGCGTGTAGCTCAGACTGCCAGAGCAGGTCAGGGTGACATCCGTGGCCTGTGCCGTGAAAGTGTAGGTTCCAGGCCCCGATGTGGGCGTGCCGCTGAGCACGCCCAGCAACGAGAGTGACATGCCCGTGGGCAGCGTGCCGCTGGTGCGGCTCCAGGTGTAGGGCGCGGTGCCGCCACTGGCGGTGAGTGTCTGGCTGTAGCTGACATTGTTTTGCGCGCCGGGCAGAGTCGTCGGCGTGATGCTGATAACCGGACAGCCGACCGTGAGCGTGTAGGCGCGTGCCCCGGTACAGCCATTCGTATCTGTGGCGGTGAAGGTGAGATTGTAGATTCCTGTCAGCAGAGGTGTGCCGCTCAGGACACCACCGCTGGAGAAGGACATGCCCAGTGGTAGAGAGCCGCTGGTGCGCGTCCATGTGTAGGGACCGACACCGCCTGCGGCCGTGAGGGTCTGGCTGTAGCTGCTGAACTGGCCTGCATTGGGCAGTGTCGTGGGAGACACTGTGATCGTGGGACAGCCCAGCGTGAAGTTGTAAGCGCGCGTGGACTGACAGCCAAAGGCATCAGTAGCACGCGCGGTGAAGCTGTAGCTGCCAGGCGTGGCAGTGGACGTACCCGCCACAACCCCGCTGGAGGAAAGCGTGATGCCCGATGGCAGCGCACCTGCCGAAACTGCCCAGGTATAGGGGCCGGTGCCGCCGGCGGCGCTGAGCGTCTGGCTGGTGTAGGCCACGCCATAGGTCGCCGCAGGCAGCGTGGTCGGGGTGATGGTGAAGGTGCCGCAGCCCACGCTCAACGTGTAACTGCGCGCGCCAGTGCAGCCGTTCGCATCCGTGGCGGTGACAGTGATGCTGTAGCTGCCTGGCGCACCGCCCGGCGTGCCAGAAAGAACGCCCGCCGAGCTGAGGCCCATGCCCGTGGGCAGCGTGCCGGTGAAGCTCCAGGTGTAAGGTGTCGTGCCCCCTGTCGCGGTCAGCGTCTGCGCGGTGTAGGCGGTATTCAGAGTCGCCGCAGGCAGTGTCGTCGGCGTTATGGCGACAGCCGGGCACTGCACGGTCAGCGTGTATCCCAGGGTGCCCTGGCAGGAGCGCGCATCCGTGGCGCGGAGGGTGAAACTGTAGATGCCCGGCGTGGTCGGAGTGCCGCTGAGGCTGCCACCGCTGGAGAGCGTGAGCCCGACGGGCAGCGTGCCTGCGGCCACTGTCCAGGCATAGGGCGTGGAGCCGCCGCTGGCGCTCATGGTTTGGCTGTAGGCGGTGCCCTGGGTCGGTGTGGGCAGCGTGGCGGGCGTTATCGTAATCGTCGGGCAGACAACAGTCAGCGTGTAGCTGCGGCTGGCCACGCAGCCGGAGGTGTCGGTGACACGCGCGGTGAAACTGTAGTTGCCCGTGGCTGCGGAGGTCGTGCCGCTGAGCACGCCTGACGAGCTTAAAGTGAGGCTGGAAGGCAGCGAGCCACTGGAGACGGCCCAGGTGTAGGGGCTGTTCCCGCCCGCCGCGCTCAGTGTTTGGCTGTAGGCGGTGAGTTGAGTGACCACTGGCAACGAGGTGGGCGTGATGCTGATGGCCGGACAACCGCGCAGACCGAAGTCCACCGTCGTCTCCGAGTTTGTCGTGCCCGTGCTGCCGGGTTCCGTGCCCGCAGCCAGACTGAAGACCATGCTGTAGATGTCACTGCCCGCACCACCAGGCTGGCTGCCGTTGTTGTCATTGTTGATGCCAGTGTCAGAAGTGACCAGCACGGTGCTGGGCAGCGACAGGCTGGCGGGCGGCATGATGCGGACATAGTTCGCACCCGGGATGTAACTGCGGAAGCTGTAAACGCCGCTGCTGTTCGTGGAGGTCGTGGCCAGTTGCGTATCCGCATTCGCACCCGTGCCGCCGATGGCTGCGTCAGCGCCCGCGCTGAATAGCTCCACCTGCACGCCGCTCACGCCGTTCTCGCTGGTGTCTTTAATGCCGTTGTTGTTCAGATCACTCCATACTAGGTCGCCGATGCTGAAGCCGCTCCACAGGCCGAAGTCCACCGTGGCATCCCCGCTAGTGCCGTCACCGTCTGTGGCGGCATCCGGCTCGCCGCCGACGGCCAGAGTGACCACAGGGCTGAAGATGACCGTGCCAGGACCGCCGGGCTGGCTGCCATTGTTGTCCCCTTCCACGCCGTTGTCCAGCGTCACCGCCACACCGCCGCTGGCCGGGAAGCTGATGGGCGGAGTGACACGCAGATAGTATTTCCCCGGTACCAAGTTTGTGAACGAGTAGCTGCCGCTGATGCTGGAGACCTGGCTCGCCCCCACCTGCGTGTCGGCATTCGCCCCGCTGCCGCCGATCGCTTCGTCAGCACCGGGCGAGAAAAGCTGCACCGTTGCGCCGCTCACACCAAGCTCCGCCGCATCCTTCAGGCCATTATTGTTCGTGTCGCTCCAGACGAGGTTGCCGAGGCTGACCCACGGGGACACGGAGCAGGGTTCGGTGGCGATGGTGAGCACGCCGAGGGGATCGGTTTCAAAGAAGCCCTCTGTAGTGCTGCCCGGCGTGTAGCTAAAGGCGGTCAGCGCGCCGGAGGCATCATAGCTAGGGGCGCTGGTCAGGTCGGTAAAGCGCAGCTTCAACCCGGCGCTGCCACCCGTCTGGATGCCTTGCCAAGTGCCCGCGCTGATGCCGATGCCGGACCAGTTCGCGGCATTGTTCACGCGGCTGACATCAATGACGAACTGGAAGCGCACGCTGGCACCCGTCTCGGTGACTTTCTCCATGAGCACATCCGCCGCAGTACTGCTGCCGGGCGCGTTGCTCACCATCAGGTTCGTCGCAGTCTGCCAGCTCTGGTGGCCCAATTGCGGATCATAGCGGTAGATCGTCAAGTTCGGCGCAGCGCGGTCATGACCGTCCACATAGACCACCGCATGGTCGGCAGTTGCGGGGTCGGAGCCGGTGCTGACCAGCAGCCAGAAGGCGTCCACCTTGCTGCTGCCTACCTGGTTGAAGGTGGCGTCAAAAGCCAGACGGCTGAGCGCGGCATCATAGATCACATCCGCGCTGTCCAGATGCGCGATGTTCGGCGTGTAGGTCAGATCATAAGCCTGGTCCGGCGTCCACTCAGCCGTCTGGCTGAGCGTGCCGTCGCGGTTCGTGTCAGTTAGCAGGAAGTGATAGCAGCCCGTGGCGCTGGGGCCGACTGCCTTGAAACCAAAGTCCACGGTCATGTTGCCGTTGTTGTCATCGCTGTCGTCCAGCGTGTTCTGGAAGCCCGTCTCCGTGCCGCCGTTCACTGGATGGGCGTCGTCCGCCAGCGTGATGAGCGCGCTGCTGATGCCATTGAGCGCAGGCAGGCTGTTGTCCA
>Ga0247836_1003222_pt1 | contig 22193 bp, 28 predicted proteins | sample LaCruzMarch2015__4_FD_187116 | JGI IMG/M metagenome (GOLD analysis project Ga0247836, IMG submission 187116) | Freshwater microbial communities from meromictic Lake La Cruz, Castile-La Mancha, Spain - LaCruzMarch2015_14m | ecosystem: Environmental > Aquatic > Freshwater > Lake | place: Spain... | reverse complement strand
AAATTATTTACATTAGATATGATGATGTTAATATGAAATATGTTTATCTTTGCTCTGATTGTGACACAGTTTGGAAAATTAATGAGACATAAATTACATCATTATTCATTTTATTTTAATTTTTTTAAAATAAAATTGAAATAATTATATTAAAAGTATCTTTAGTTAATATAATAGTAACAATGAGCGACAACGAAAGTGATTATTATGATTCTAATTCTGAAAGTGATGAAGAAAGCGTTGAAAATGAAGTTTTAACAAAAAAAGTTGCAAAGCCTATTGAATATAATCATGTCAAAAGATTTGGCACTTATGAAGAAGAAGAGTCTGAGATAGATGATTCTGAACCAGATAATGCAGAAAATGATGAAGATGAAGATGAAGACGAACAAGTTGGAGGCGTTCAAGTATCTGCAACTGCTGCAGATGATGATAAACAAACAGAAATTAAGGATGTTGATGATGATGATGACGATAATGACAGTGAAATTGAAATTAATGAAGATGGAGAACCTATCGAAAAAGTACAAAATCAATCAAAAAATTCTAAGCCCAAAAAAACTGCTCAATTAATTATTGAAGATGAAGATGATGAAGAAGACGAATATGATGAAAATTATTTACAAAAGTTTGACAATGAATTAAATAAAAATTACATTAAAGAATTTCATGCTGAATGTTTAAATCATAATTATGATGAAGTTCTTAAACTTGCTAAAGTAGTGAGAGACGAACGTAATAATATTATTGACGACCTACATAAAACTATTCCATATTTAACTAAATATGAAAAAGCAAGAATTTTAGGACAAAGATCCAAGCAAATTGAAACGGGAGCCAAACCACTTGTTAAAGTCTCTGAAAATATTGTCGATAGCTATATTATAGCTGAATTAGAGCTTAGAGAAAAAAAAATCCCGTTTATTATTAAACGTCCAATTCCTGGAGGTGTGTTTGAATATTGGCATCTTAAGGATTTAGAAAATATTGGCTTTTAATTATATAAACATACTCACTATATAAATAATACCATTACATATGGTCATATATATTTAGAAATTTATATTATAATTGTCTTAAAATTTTTTATTTTGACACATCCAGCAATATTAGTTTTTTCAATATTTTTTATTTGTGTATATGAAATTTCTACATCATCTAATAATTTAAGTTTATTTGTATTTATTTTACAAAGTAATGCTGCTGTTTTAATTATGTATCTTAAATCTTTTTTATTTATATTTTCCGGTAAAATTGCAACTACATGACATGATGAAATATCATTTGCATGAAACCATAAATCATTACTAATTCCTTTATCTATAACGTCAAAATTTTCATTTTTATTTTGACCTATATAAAAGGTAATCTCTCTATTTAATCCTTGAATAAACAAGTTTTCTGTCTTCATTTTTTAATTATATTTAATTATTAGAGAGAAAAATGATATCAATTTTTAATATTTTACTTAAAAATATTAAATACAATATTCTAAAATATATAATGTCGGATACGAAAATAAAAGATACATTGTCAGAAACAGTAGCAAATGTTTTAAAAAAATCTGGTTTATCCGATAAATTAGAGAGATTTGGTTTGTATTTAGTGGTTCCTTTCGTAGGAGTGATTATATGTGGTATTTATGGTTTTCAAATACTATCTGAACAAAATACTAAAAACAGAAATGAAAATATGGTAATAAATAGTGTAAATAGAGATTTGATAATAAATTTAAACAATAAAATTGACAGTTTGAATGAAAAAATTTCTGAAAAATTAGATAAACAAGAAACTACTCTTACACATATTAGCGAAATGTCTTTATTAAATATATGCAAAGAAAAACCGATTTCAGAATGTTCATTAAGGATTTCAAAATTAACAGAAGAGTTAAACGGGAAACCAGTTGTTTATATAGAAGAGAAAATTGAATTAAAAGATGAAGAGAAAAATGAAGAGAAAGATGAAGAGAAAAATGAAGAGAAATATGAAGAGAAAGATGAAGAGAAAAATGAAGAGAAAAATAATGATTGGATTGATACATATGATAATGAAGTAATAAATGAATGTTATGATAGTCTTCCTTTGAATGGTGTAAAAAAATTAACAAGTGTTAAAAGTTTTTTTTGGTATGAAAACTAATATAAAGACAATAATAATAATATAAATATAAATATAAATATAAATATAAATATTATGAGTATTATTCAAAATATATATTATTATTTTCGCTCTGTTTTTGAGTTGTTATCGTTTAGACGTAAACCATCATATACTAGTTTGAGTGATATTGAAAATCCACAAGATTATGAATTTATCATTTTCCATGACAATGTTCAACAAAGAATGGATAGATAATATTAGGTTTACTTTAATATAAATATTTCTTAGATTTATATTAAATGAAGATTGCATTGTGTTTTATTATTAATTATGAACATATTTTAAATAAAGAGCATATTTGGAGAGAATGGATTGAACCTAATAAGGACATTATTAATGTATATTTTTATTACAAAGATTTAAAAAAAATCAAATCTAAATGGATTATTGACCATACTTTACCACTGAATTGTATTCATGAAACTAATTATTATCATGTAATGCCAGCATATATATCTATATTACAATTTGCAATGAACCATGACCCACAAAATAAATGGTTTTGTATGTTAACTGACTCGTGTTGTCCTATTATTTCACCTAAAAAATTCAGATACTTATTTTATAAAGAATATGACCGTAGTTTATTTTCATGGAAATCCGCATGGTGGAACCCATATTACCATCCAAGAGCTAATTTAGCAAAACTTCCCAAAGATTTATGGTTGGGACACGACCCTTGGTTTATATTAACAAAAGAAAATGTTAAACAAATTATGTATTTTATTAAAACCCAAAAAAATATAACAGAATTAATATCAAATGGTGGATTTGCCAATGAAACATTATTTGCTGTAATATTTAAGTTTTTTAAAGAATTAGATAATAAACCTAACGATAAATCACGTATCAATTGTGTATCAACTCATATTGCTGATTGGAATAGACGTAGTAGCACAACAAGTCCACACGTGTTTAAAGACGCGGATGAGACTGATATTAAGTTTATTGATAAGGAATTAGAGAGAAATTTTTATGCGTGTTTTATAAGAAAAATTGCACCTGAATTTTCTGATGAAACTTTAAGACATTATATTTATGAAAAAAATAAAGAATATGATAGTCAACTTGTTTTAATAGAACCAAGAGAAATGTTAATAAGTAGATATAGTGTAATATTTCGTAAACTTGTGAAAAAGGTTACTTATATTTTATTTATGATATCCATGATTTATTTTTTATTTATATGTTTGATGTAAATAATAAAATTAATTTATTTATTACATATATGGTTTATTTATTTTATGATGGTTTTGATTATAATTTTAATTAAATTAACATTTCCATCTATTATTACAACTTATACACTGAACATAACACGTCATCGGTTCATCCGAACTACGAGTCTGCATAAGATAATAGGTGCATTGATTTTTTTTACACTTACGACACGTAAAAGTATCAGTAGCGGCAGCAACATTTACTTCAAATTTATTTTTATCGCGTTTAGATTTAGCGTCAATTAGTTGAGCCCATTTATCATGGTCTAATTCTTGATGTGTCATAAATGCGATTGTATGAGATTTTATTGAACCATTTCTTACTTCATTTATAAGGTTCTCACTCAAATTATTTAAAATACTTCTTAAATGGCTTAAATAAATTTGAATGAAGAATTTATTGTCCCATTTTTTAACAATCTTTCGCTGGTCTGCCTCCTTCAATGTATAATTAAATATACCTTTTTCTAAATTTACACTTGCCTTTTCATCATCTAATTTTTCATTGATCTTCTTTCTTATATTAGCTCTGAAATTATCTGGATTTTCAATCTTATGTAATGACATATTTATTAATTTACATATTTATTTTATATTTAAATCAATATCAATTTTATATTTATACTTTTAACCAATCAAATAATCGCAAACTATATTTATTGCGTTTGCTATAATTATCCATTTCTTTTTGGATTTTATTATCTAAATTTGTATATTCATTTTGAATTGTTAAAATCATATGAATAATATGTTCTTTTTCTATTATTTTTAATTCAAGCTCTGTTTTTTTATCTTCTTTTATACTTGTATCTGGTTCTTTCATATTTTGCTCTAATTTTTTTATATAATTTAAAATATCGGATATTTTAGTCATTAATAATTTTTCCTTACTTTGAATTTTTTTAACTTCTGAAAAGATATTTATATTTGACAAAATAGGAAAATTATATCTTATCTTCTCTGGTAAAACAAATTGATTTGTTTCTTTAATTTCTTTTAATGTATTTTCTATATGTTCAATAATACTTAGCATATTCGTTTTTTCTTCAATAAAAAATAATTGTTTTCCTGATTGAAACTCTATGTATGTTAATAACTTATCAAATTTATATGCACTACTTCTATGTGCTTCTGCTCTTGCGTCTAATTTTAGAAAATTAATTAATGATAATATAAATGTTGTTGCCCCATTTAAAGATGAAGTTATTATTTTACCAGTTAAACTTGTAATGAATAAGTTTATTATACCTGTTAATATTGTAAATAAAATAGAAGGAAGCATTAAATATGTAAATTTTTGTTCGCAAATTGTTTTAGCTTCCATATATAAAATTTTTTGACCTTTTATATAAATACCTATTACATCTATAATATTTGAATTATTTACATTATTATCTGAATAATTGTTGAAAAAATAATCATCCACGTCTTTAAATGTTATTTTAGTAATATTATTTGAATCAAACATATCAATATCTTTTTTTTTAAGTTCAATATTATTTTCATTTTTTTCAATATCAAATTCAATTGATTTATTAAATAAATATATATTTGAATTATCTATTTTTATATTTTTATCATTTATTTTTAATTTATTATCTAATAGCATAATACTTTATATTTATTATTTTTAATATAAAATATTATTAATATATAAAATGGATGATAAACTAGATTTAGCACAACAAGAACAACTTATAAAAATAAATAGACAATATAACTTAAATTTAAGTGATGATTTTATTTGTAATAAATGCACTTTAATCGAATATTTATCTTTAGTTGAATCATGTGAACAATCACATAGAATACAAGAAGAAAGATATAGAAAAGAAGAAAAATGTAATGAACAATCAGATAGAATAGAATATAGAATACGCCCAATTGATGCAAAAGGAAACGCAAAAAATTAAATATTTTAATATTTAATATGTTTGGCGACAATATAATTCCTGATGATATGCTTCATGGATTTTATGATAAAAAATCTGTAAGAGATACCAGTAATAATTTAGTAGATGCCAGTAATAATCCAGTTCAAATTAAACCTATGCAAAAAAATATAATTTACGGAGGTGGTGGAGGAAGAATACAATATCTTATAAGGCCTATTGACGCAAAAGGAAATATGGGGAAAAAATTATGGGGAAATTTTTAGCAATAATGATATTAGTAAAGACACTTTAGATGAATCAAAAAAACAATCTTTAGAATTAGTTCCATTGACCCAAAAGGATTTTACAAAAATAATTTACTTTCCAACATTTTTATCATCATAATCATATGATTCTTCAGATAATTCTGAACCAATATCATCAATAACTAAATCTCCATCATCATCTCCATCAAGATTATCTCCATCAAGATTTTCACCATATTCTGAACCTGAATGCGTTTCATCTTCTGTATCACTGCTATCAACTACAAAACCATCTTTTAAATAACCATGTTTGGTTTTCTTTTCCTTTGGTATATTTTCTAATTCATCTTCTTCGTCTTCATCTTCCTTTGCAGTAGCAGCTAAGTCTTCAAAACCACCAAATAATTTTTCATAAATTTTATTCCAGAGAGGAATACTTAAATTTGCATAAACTTTATTTCCGTCATCTTTTTTAATTTGACAAACAATTGCACATGAACCATAAAATAATGTTGTATCAATCGGTGGGGGAAAATCATATTTATTTTCAGAATTAGCTCTTCCATCCGTTTTTGAAAATACTTGAATCCAATATTTTTTTCCATCATATTTTACATTCCATTCAGTTTGTTTTTTAAAATCTTCAGCTTTTTTAAAGCCGCATTTCTTATATAGGTCCTCTAACTTAAAATCTTTGATTGAAAGAGTTTTTAATGAGCCAAGTCTTTCAACTATTATTATATCTAAAGGCTGCGACATTAGAATATTTATATTATACTGAATAGGTTTAAATAGTTTCTATAATATAATTTATATGAAAATATATATTAATAATTTAAATTTGAATGTTCTAAAAGATATTCAGGAAATACTTGAAAACCAACTTGTAAATTCTGAAAACTATATTCAACTATATACTAATGAAGGTATTTTTCGGATTGAACAAAATAATATTTATAGTTTAGAACCTATAGATACAGATGTTAAAATATATGAAAAATATTTTAATGATTTTACGCTTATAGTTGATTTATCATATTTTAAAAAGACATCTACAACTAGTATTTATGGTAATAGACATTTATATACAAGTATTAAGAGAGATTTTTATAAATTAAACAAACAATCAAAACTGCAATTAGTTATTGAAAATCATGAAAATATTATTCATGGAGGTTATATTCCGAGTGATATTTATTTTGAATTTGATGGAACTAATGATATCAATGAATTATTTATAAAACATGATATAATTGAGTTTTTATCTCCTTTAAACTAATATAATAATATAATATGCTATCGTGGATTATTCAAATTACAATAATATCAGTTATTTTAATATTTTTAGTACACAATTTAATTAATTTTTTCAAATCAACTTTAACTGTTCCAAAAATAAAAGATTTAGTAAATACATCTACTAAAAAATATGAAAATATGTATAATATAATTAATAGCACATCTCAACATAATGTCAATTCAATAAATGATTACACTCTAATTGATTTATTACCTAAAAATGAAGAAGACACTACAATGAAAAGTGAATTAAAGAACTTTCTTAAAACACAGCTTCGCAGTTAATATACTAAGTATCGTGGGTATATTTTACAACTTTTTTATAAATGATATAAAGATTTATCTATAATTTAAGTAAATGCTTACACAAGAAGAAAAGAACAATATTTTAGGAACATTTCCAAATATTAAACTTTCTTATGAAAATATTATACATAAGAAGGTTTTAAATAGTGATTTAATTTTAGCTATTCCTGATGGAACAAAATGTTTTGCTTGGTTTACTACATTAAATGATAGGTCTGTTTGTATTATATTTGAGCTTGAAAATAATAATAATAAAGAAATCAAAAATATTAAAATAGCGAATACATGTTTTTCAACTTCTCTTTCTTATGGCACAATAGTTTATGGAACACTTTTCTATCATATGAGAAATTCTTTCTTTTGCATTGAGGATATATTTCGATATAAGGGAAATGATATTTCTGGAGAGAATTGGAATAGTAAATTCAAACAAATATCAACTATGTTTAAAAAAGACATCAAACAAATATCATATAATAATAGTTTTATAGTTTTTGGATTACCTATAATAGTTAAGAGTAATGAAGAACTAACTGAAATTATTGATAAATCATTAATTAAATATAAACTACATTCAATTCAATATAGACAACTTAATAGAACAAGTTCCAGTCTAGTTTTATCAATTGAAAAATTTACAACGCCTAATATTGAAAAATTTACAACACCTAATATTGAAAAATTTACAACACCTAATATTGAAAAATTTACAACGCCTAATATTGAAAAATTTACAACGCCTAATATTGAAAAATTTACAACGCCTAATATTGAAAAATTTACAACACCTAATATTGAAAATAAAAATAAAATAAAACCATTTCAAAATTCAGGCGAAAAAATAATATTTGAAGTTAAACCTGATATTCAAAATGATATTTATCATTTGTATTGCTGTGAAAACGAATATTATGGAATTGCTTGTATACCAGATTTAAAGACTAGTATGATGATGAATAAATTATTTAGAAAAATAAAAGAAAACAATGATTTAGATAAATTAGAAGAGAGTGATGATGAAGAAGAATTTGAAAATCCAAATATTGATAAATTTGTTTATTTGGATAAAATATATAAGTTTGAATGTCAGTTGAATAAAAGATTTAAAAAATGGGTTCCATATAAATTAGTAGACGAGAAAAGTATGCCGTCAAAATCTTTTGATATTAAAAATGTAATGAATAAACTTCTTACCAAACCAATCAAATATTATAAATAAATTATATACAGTATATATATATATATATGTCAGCTGGTTCAGGAGCGTCTAATTTAGGTTATAGTAATATTACTCCATTAAGCAATATTAATGGTAGTTATGTTAATGTTGACAATTCACAATATGCAGGAAGATTTGGTAGTAATGAAATTCCTGGAAGTCCACCCGGACCTCTTCCTGGTTTAGCCGGAGCCAAAAGTAACGTTGATGCAGCAGCAGGAGTTGTGCCTGGTATTTGTTTATTTAAGGGAGGAGCTAAAAAACTTAAAAGAAAAATAAAAAATATCACTAAACATTATAAGAGAATGAAGGCCGGAAGTAGAAAAATTAAACATTTAAGAACAATGCTTAGAAAAAAAGCTGCGTCTAGAACTCTATCTCGTAAATTATCAAGAGGACGTAGAAGAAATATTTCAAGAAGATTATCACGAAAATTAGCAGGTGGTCGCAGAAAACGCCAACTCGGTGGTTATGCTCAATATCAAAATAACATGCCATTCACACCTACCTATCAAGTTGCTGGAATTAATTTACCTTCCAGTCAATTAGCACTTGCGAATCCTCCACCAATTACACCTCTATCTAACTGTGTAAATTGTATTGATAATTATAATCACTACACGAAAATTGGTTTTCCATCAAAAGGTCATTAAACAAATTTTACACGATAAATATTTTTATATAATTTTGACTATATAAAAATTAAGATTTTTTCTTTTTGCTCCTAATACTAAAGAATGAGGTAAATAAAACGCATTAGACGTCATAATAAATTAATATCGTATTCTCTTTAATTAAATTATTTCCATATGGCCCAGAGTGATCTTCATTTGCTAAATCTATTTTTTTATTAATTCGTTTATTACAATTTTCTATATTCCATCTTCCCAAATGTATAACACGTGGTTTTACATTGAAAATTACTAGAAAGTTATTTAAAAACTTATTTATATTAGTTGTCACTATCATTATCATACTTTATGTTATAATTATTAATCTAGTTATTTTAAATCAATTTTTTATGTAAATGCATTTTCTCCAAGAAATTCCCTACCCATAATCAAATTATGTATATTTTTTGTACCTTCATATGTATTTACTGCTTCTAAGTTTATTAAATGTCTAAAAATATTATAAGAATTAGATACTCCATTACCACCTAATATATCTCTACAAATTCTTGATACCACCAAAGCATTTTCACAATTCACTTTTTTAAGATAAGATATTAATCCAACATTGTCTTTTAAATCATCAAACGATTTAATACAATTTAATGAAGCAAATGAATTATTTAAAGAATTATTATATAACTGAATACAATTTACTAAATCGTTTTGAATAAGTTGAAAATTATTTAATTTTTTTGAAAATTGTTTTCTGTTTTCCGTATAATCAATTGTAGTATTAATTATATCTTCCATAGCACCAACAACTCCCCATGAAATACCATATCTTGCTTTATTAAGGCAATCGAAAGGGCCCTTTAGTCCTATCACATTTAATTTATTTTCTTTTGGAATTCTAACGTTATTAAAAAAAATTTGACCTGTAGGAGATGCTAATAAAGACATTTTGTCAACTAATGTAGGTGTTTGAATACCTTCTTTTCTTTCAGTAACAAGACCTATTATTTTTCCATTTTCATCTTTACACCAAATGATAAATATATCAGCAATAGGTGAATTAGTTATCCAAGTCTTACTTCCATTTACTATATAATAATCTCTATATTCGACTGCTTTTGTTGTAAGACTTGCTGGATCTGAACCTGAATCTGGTTCCGTTAGTCCAAAACAACCTATATGTTCTCCAGAATATAATTTATTTAAATATTTATTCTTTACGTTTTCACTACCAAATTTTTCTATTGGATTTATAACCAATGATGATTGAACTGAATATGCAGACCGCAAACTGGAATCAATCTTTTCAATATTATAGTTTATTAATCCATAGGTCAATGGAGAAATTTCATTATCTTTATGATTAAAAATTCCTAATTCACCCCAATCTCTATATAAATTTTTATAGGTTGAGATATTAAACTTAATCAAATCATTTGGATTTTTATACCTATTTTTCGTAATTTCAAAAACACTTTTACTAATCATATCTGTTGTATGGTCAACATTGTTAAATTGTTTAAATAGATTAATATAATTTCTTTTAGACATTTATAATATAATATAATTGTCTTTAAATATTATTTAATTTAAGATAACATACCTCGCTCATATATTTGTCCGTTTTTGTTACAGGTTCTGGTTCGTCATTATCGTCTTCTGGTTCAGAATCGTGTCCAATATTTTTATCAGTTGAACTATTGCTTTTGACTGATAACTCTTTTTTTGATTTTTTGGGTTTACACTCTTTAACTCCGCTAGGATTTGGAGTATAAATAGATGTCCATTTTGAATAATCAGTTGAATAATTTGTGCTAATCGTATAAATTATTTTATAATTTTCCTTCTTATAAAATGTTTTACGTTTTCTCCACTGATTTTTAAATAAATCATGACTGTCAACAATATCAACTACAATTGGACTACTATGTTTCTCTCTAAGTATACGCCCAACACTTTGTTCAATATCTGTTTTTGGAGTTGACATTATAAGAGTAGTCAGAGTTTTTATATCTAATGCCTCTGAAGCCATTGCATAAGTAGCTATTACTACCTTTTTTGATTCTGTTTCTTTAAGAGACTTTTCTTTCATTCCTCCTACATAATAACCCACTGTTGCTATATTTCTATTTTCAATCGCATCATGTAAATATTTCAGCAAATTCTTATTATGAGCTAATATCATTACTTGTTGATTTGGATTTTCTTTTAACATATCAGAGAGAACCTTTAAGATAAATTCACTTCTTCTATTATATTCACATAATTTAGAAATCATTGTACTATATTGTGGTTTTCCTCTATAATCTAATTTAACTTCGTTAAAATCATCATCATCTACATGATATTCAATTGCTCTAACAGTAACATCTCTCTCTTCATCTCTTTTACCTTTAAAAATAATATCACCTAAAAACATTTTGAATACAGATGTTGTTCCATCCTTTCTATTCATAGTAGCTGATAATCCAAGCATATATTTTGTCACTAATTTAAATAGTGCGTTTGAGAATACTTCACTCGATATATGATGCACTTCATCTATTATAGTTAGACCAAAACTATCAAATAGTGAAGCTGGATATTCTTTCATTGATAAACTTTGTAACATTCCAATAACTATATCCTTATCATCTATATCTATAATTGGTCCTTGAATTTTACCTACTCTTGCACAAGGTAGGAATTGTCCAATTCTCTCTATCCATTGGTTCATTAAAAATTCTTTATGAACAATAATTAATGTTTTTTTCTTTAATCGTGAGATTATATTAAGTGCAAGACAAGTTTTTCCAAAAGCACATGGAAGCTCTAAAAGACCACCTCCAAAATGAACTCTATTAACATGATTTATATAAGTTTCAACAACGGGAATTTGGCCTGTACGTAATTCTCCATTAAATTCTAAATTTATATCTATTCCTTCAGTAATCTTATATTCTTTAGGTAGTCCATATTTTTCTATTCCATAATAATGAGGAACATAAAACTTGTTTGCTGATTCCCTATAAGCTGGAAATATTTTCATATCATTTACAGGTGCACCCATTGTAAATGGTTTTATCATTAAATCATTTCTTATTTGTTTTTGTTTTTCAATACTTAATTCGCTTTTAGGTATTGTGTATCCTTTTTGACCAAGATAGGTATTCATACTTTATATATTTAGAATATTGTTTTTATGTTGTTTAAATAACGTCTTTCAAAATAAAATCTATAAATATGATATATGGATAGTTTCACAGAACTTTTAAAAAAAGAGCACATGGGTGAATTTATTTTGGTGATCTTAATGATTATTTATTTAGTAATGGGATTTAAGACACCTGATATTGTTGCTAATTTAGTTGATAATATTATTGGTAAGGTTGTAATTATTTTAGTTGTTGTATATTTATTTATGAATACCAACCCTATTTTGGCAGTTGTTGCTGCTTTAGTTGCGTTTGATTTAATGCGTCGTTCAACCGAGACAACTGGTTTAGGCGCTCTTCAAGCATATGCTCCATCTGAACAAAAGAAGATGTCTCAGTTTAGTGCTTTCAATCAATTTCCTTATACTTTAGAACAAGAAGTTGTCTCTAAAATGGCCCCTATAGTTCGTTCTGGTTCTTCACTAACATCTGCTTCATACAAACCTTTACTTAACAATTTATACGATGCCGCAATTCTAAATAGATCTAATTAAATAAGAATATTTAATTTAAGAAAATTTTGGAAATTCTGGAATTTTTATTGCATCAGATGTTAAATAATTATAAAATGTACTTATTCCATAAAATACTACTAAAAATAGTATGCATCCTATAATTATCATAATAATTAATTTAAATACTGGACTTTCATAAATATTTGAAAAATCAACACTCGATGAATTCTTATCATATGTTACTGCGGTTTCCTCTTCTGAAGAACCAGTTGGTTGACACGATATATATAGCCCATCGCCTATTTGAACTCCTGAAATAGGACCTTTTGAGTTATAAAATAGTTTGTCTCCTGGCGTTGATAAAGCAAAAGGTTTAATTATTTTTTGTAATGTTTTTATTGTTGATGAACTAAGTGGAATTGCTTCGCTTGAACCAAAAACTATGTAGTCATTGCTTTTATTTGAATAAGCAAAAAATGGTTTTCTTGGAACAATATTTTGGAGACTAAAATTTGATATGTTTAAATTTGTTGAATTTCCTTCACTCGGTGCATTTGTTGCAACCTTATTTATTATATCTGTTAATATATTCGCTGCAGTTGATGATTCTGATGATGATGTAAATGGAATACATACATTTAGCTGATTACCACCTTTTATCGGAATATGTTCTATAATTATTTCACCAGGCATTGAAGAACCATTAAATACATGAATTGAAGGCGAAGTTATCATTATATTTGAAACTTGATACTTTTCGTTATTATAAAATACTGGAGGAATGCTTCTACTATCATATGTTAAACCTATCGCCACGCCATTATTTTTTGCGGTTGAATTACTTTCAGAATATTTAAATGCATAAGAACATTTTAAATCACATTTTCCAACAACATTTTGTGAAGATATATTTATATTTTTATTACTCATTAATATAAGTATATAAATAAAAATATTAATTTATTTATATAGAATGAAATTAACTAAAGGTAAAATATCAAAATTATACAACAAAAAGAGACAGAGTTTTAAGAAACCTAAAAGACGAAAGTTATCAAATAAAAGAAGAACATTTAGAAATAAGAAACATTTAAATTTAGCTAGAAAAACTTTAAAACGTAAGGGAGGTGGAGAACGTGATAATGTTATTACTCCAACTGAAGAATTACCAGTTACAACAACTCAGGAAAACATAGATACAACAACTGAAGAATTACCAGTTACAACAACTCAGGAAAACGTAGATACTCCAACTGAAGAAAATTTAATTACTCCAACTGAAGAAAATTTAATTACTCCAACTGAAGAAAATTTAAATACTCCAACTGAAGAAAATTTAAATACTCCAACTGAAGAAAATTTAATTACTCCAACTGAAGAAAATTTAATTACTCCAACTGAAGAAAATATGGTTACAACAACTGAAGATAATTTAATTACTCCAACTGAAGAATTACCAGTTACAACAACTCAGGAAAACGTAGATATAACAACTGAAGATAATTTAAATACTCCAACTGAAGAAAATTTAATTACTCCAACTGAAGATCTACCTATTGATACCAACGAACAAAATATAAATAAACATCCAGATAAAGAACAACTAATACAATCATTATCCCAAGTTGTAGACTATATAACAGATACCGTTTCAGAAAAGGTAACAGAAAATATGGTATCATCTCAAGTTGGAGAGAAGCCTCAAGATGGATTTGATGCGGTTAATGAAGCAGTTGAAATAATGGCAAAAACAGGTGGTAGAAAATTTAAACGAACAAGACGATTTAGATTAATAAATAAAAATAGAACAAAAAAAATATAATTATGTTGTTTAATATATATATATATATATGTTAAACAAAATTGAACATCTCAGATTTTTTTTACATGCATTAAGAACCTCATTGATATTTATTTCAGGATTGTTATGTTATGAATTTTTAAAAATATTAGAAAGTGAATGGAATAAAGCTCAACCAAATAATGAAATAATTCATTTTTCTCAGAGAAAAATATATCATTTTACAATTATATTTATTATAGACTTATTAATACTTTATTTTATTGCACTATTATTTGGCGTTCAGTTGTGAATATTCTAAATAAACGGTAAATACTTAATTGTATCATTATCATATAAGGTAACTCTATATGGTTCATTAATACCTTCTACATAAACCGTATCTCCATTAAACAATTTATCACATCCATATTCATTTGTACAACTTTTACCATTTCTTGAAACAGGTAATCTCACGCTATTTTGTTGATCACTATTAGTATAATATTGCCACTTGTCTCTATTAGTAAATAATGGTCGACCCATTAATGGAATTATTTTTCCCTTAGAATTTGTAGCAGTCATTATTCCAAGTTGTCTATATTGAGTATCTACCGCACCAATATTAGTTGATATATTAATAGGAACAGCTCCTGGAGGAACACCTCTCCCTGTGGGAGGAAATCCAGGAATAAAATATCTTTCATCTCGAAGTGGTGGCGCATATGGGTTTAATAAAGGATCAGATGGTAAATTAGTGTATGGCCAACTTGGTATCCAACCATCAAACAATCCATTCCATCCTGAGTTCTCTCTAGTTGTATCCTTTATAACTATTTTTTCTGATAGTGAATTATTAACAACAACATTTTGCTTAATTGTGGTTGTATAAATCAAATAAATCAAAATAAAAACACAAATAACTATAAAAAACATTGAATAATTTTCAATACAAATTACACCTGGAGGACATTTTTTCATATTATATAATTATAATATTAAAATACTTATTTATTTTCATTGTTCAAGAGGAGCCGCTTGGCCAGTGAATTTTTTTGCTAAATCCATTAGTCCATTAAGTCCTTCTTTTCCATCACCCATTTTTCCCATCATTCCTTGTAAGTTTTTTACCATTGGAGCTATAGACTCTACCATAGGTTGCATACTTTCCATAGCTTTGGCTAATTGCATTTGTTGTTTCATTAAACCTTGAGTATCAGAAGTTAAACGTTGGACACCATCACTTCCTAAAATACCATTTAACTGGTCATACGCATCTTCAATAGTAGTCGCATAATCTATTTCATAACCTCTATTTTTTTTTCTTCCTGTTTCAAACCCTTGTTGTTCACCTCCTGTTGATTGAGCAGCATTATTTGTTGTATCATGATCAGGATTATCAATATTGTGCATTTGAAGACCTTGGCTTGATTTACTATCTTTATTTTTGTTCTCTTCTTTTCTAGGTGTATTTGTTTCAGATGTCGATGGTTCTGTTGATTCATTTATTTCTGTGTTATTAGATTTATTTGTAGTATTATTTTCCATACCTTCAATCATACCACCACTAAGTGCTAATAAATTCGTAATAATTAATGGAACACCTAAAACAATAGTCATATTTTTACTAAAGTATCTAACTAAGACAGCAAATACAACAAAATATAATACTATGTTAAAATTTCCAATTACCATATATCCAATAACATTAAATAAAGCTAAAAAAGCAACAATATTTAAAACCCACTTATTGGTTAAAAATTTACTTACTGATGCATTAAGTTTCATTATATATATATAATATTTAAAAAAATTGATTAAATATTATAATAATAAATCAATGAAATAATAATAGTATGGATACTTCTTCCGAAGAAGAAAGTGATAATGATTCATTGGATGAAATTTATGATGAATACAATAATTTTGTTTTTGAACCAGAAGAGCATAGCTTAACTAAATTTAATATTGTTCTCTGTGAAAAATATAATATATTACTTCATGGTCCAGCCAATAAAGAAATGAATAATCATTATTTAACATATACAAGATTTAAACAACTTAACATGGATATTATTAATGTATTTAAGGTTGTTTCAAATACATTACAGTTAGAAATTGCTGAATGTATTTATTTACCATCTGAACATTGTGTATCAATTATTAAAACAGTATGGATAAAAATAATCCAACGTAAATGGAAAAAAATTTATAAAGAGGGAAAATTATGTATTTCAAGAAGATGTAACCCGAATTCTCTTAAATATAGAGAAATTTATGGTAGATGGCCAAATAATTGTTTAAATTATCCTAGTTTAAAAGGTATGATGTCTAACTTATCAAAAACTTCTCTTATATGAACTTTTACTTGATTTTGGTGTTGATGAAATGATTCTACGCGTAGAGGTTGATTTATATGTAAAACCTCCTTTTTGCTTTCTATTTTTTTTAGTTCTACGACCACCAGAAACTTCTAATCCTCTTTCTGTATTTTTTATAGTTATTCCTCTAAGAATATTAGTAATTTGTTCTGGCGTTATAGCTTGATTTATTTGATCAATGACAATTTGATATTTATTTTCTGAATTTGGATTAGTTCTTCTTACTTGTGTAGCCTTTGCTAGTAATTGTCGCTTTAATACATTTAAAGGTATTTGAATAGGTTTTCCACTTGTCATATCAATAACAGTAATTGGCGTGTCTTCAGAATATTTACCGTTTGGTGCTGCATCTACACGTTGACCTTGAATAGCATTACTTATATTTTGAAATGATTTTTCTATTTCATCTAATAATGTATTTACTTCTTGTTGTGTTGCTGCATTTGGAACACCATTAGAAATTCGTTCTAAATCATCAGTAGCATCATGAATAGCTTGAGTTGCTGCGATTATTTTTTGAGCTAATTTATCATTCTGGTCTTTTAATTGGTCAATTTGTTGTTGTAATGTTTGTGATACATTTTGAGATTGTCCTTGTGTATTTTCGTGTTCTTGATTTAATCTAGTTATCTCCTCATCTTTCTGTCTAATTTGTTGTTCAAAACCTTGAATTTTTCCTTCACATTCGTTTATTTTGGTAGTTAATTCTTCTTCTTTTTTTCGAGCTTGTTCTGTTAGTTCTTGAATTTGCTGAGCATGCTGGGCGGATTGGTCACCATTTCCTTGAAGTTCATTTCTTAAAGCATCTCTTTCAGTAGTTAAGTTATCCTTTTCATTAGTTAAAGCATCCTTTTGAGTAGTAACATCTCTTAATTGTTGTTCAAATTGGTCAATTTGTTGTTGTTTTTGATTGGCTACATCTGTCAATTGTTGTTTTTCAGCATTTAATTGTCTAATTGCTTCATCATGATTGGCTTGTAATTCTTGCATTTTAGCTTGTAATTCTTGAAGTTGTCTATCTTTATCACTAATATTTGCAGTGTCAGAATTAACTTGAACTTTTAATCTATCACATGTTTGTTTTAATGTAGATATCTGTTGTGCTAAATCTTTTAAACGATTGTTAATTTGTGTAAGGCTTTCTTTTATATTATTTGAGAATTGTTCTTTCATATCAATACTTGATTGAATTCCTCGTCTAATATCGGCAAGTCTTGTCATACTTGCTTCAAAATTAGTAATAAATTCTGGTTCTGACATATATATTAAACTAATATAAAATTTAATATATTGATTTAATGTGACTTATTTTTCTTTTTATTTAATATATTTTCAACATCTGTTGTATTATCAATAATAGAATCTAAATTTTCCTTAATTGATTTTACTTCATTCAAAATTTTAAATTGTTCTTCTTTTGCGTCTTCAATATTATGTTTTGTAAGTTTACCAGAGAGAGTTAAGTCCTTTATATATTCATCGAGAACTTTAAGTGCTCTAATTTGGTCTCTTTTTTGTTGTGCAATATAATCATAATATTTTGCGTAGTCGTTTTTGACAGCTTCTAAAAATATATTTTGTTTCGAAATAAATCTTAATTTTTTCTGTTTGTCAATTAACATTTTTTTCTTTGCGTCAATTAAATATTGAATTTGAATAAATTGTTCATCTCTTTCCCTGATAGGAACAATAATTCTTGCTTCATAAGGAACAATAGCCATTCTTAAAATAAACAATTATTTTATTATTAATAAAACAAATTTAAAATCTTTGATATATATAATTTAGGATGTCTAAAAATTCAAGTGAACTATTGCTAGCACCAGATGATAATCGTTTCGTTATGTTTCCAATCAAATGTGATGACATATGGAAAATGTATAAAAAACAAGTTGATTGTTTCTGGAGAGCCGAAGAAATTGATTTATCTAAAGATTTAACAAATTGGGAAAGCTTAAATGATGATGAAAGATATTTTATTTCAATGATTTTGGCATTTTTTGCGGCTAGTGATGGTATTGTTTTAGAAAATTTAGCGTCACGTTTTATGAATGAAGTTCAATTGGCTGAGGCTAGAGCGTTTTATGGATTTCAAATTGCGATGGAAAATATTCACTGTGTAACAGGAGAAACAAAAATTTTAACAGATAAAGGTTATTATTCAATTAAAGATTTGGAAAACACAAAAGTTAATGTATGGAATGGTGAAGAGTTTTCAAATGTTGAAATAAAATATACTGGAGACCAAGAAATTTATAAAGTAGTATTATCAAATGGTATGGAATTAGATTGTTCTCCTGGACACAAATGGTTAATACAAAATGGAAATCCAAAACATCCTGAAAGATGTGTTTGTAAAGAAATAGAAACAATTGATTTAAAAGTGGGAGACATTATTGAAAAATATAATTTACCATTCATTGAATTTACTGATAGTGATGAGTTTCTAAATCCATATATGCATGGTTTTTTTTGTGGTGACGGAAGTTATTCAAATAATTATCCTACTATTTATTTATATGGTGAAAAAAGAGACTTATTGCCTTATTTTAAATATGATAGCTTACAAAATAATTCTAATCGTATAAGATTTTATATTACAAATTATATTAATAAAGAAAAATATATAGTTCCTATTAATTATAGCAAAGAAGTAAGACTTCGTTGGTTAGAAGGTTATGTTGATGCGGATGGTTGTATTAATTTAAATGCTGCACAAGATTCAACTTCAATTCAAATAGCTTCTATAAATTTTCATTTTTTACAAAACATTCAACTAATGTTAACTACCTTAGGAATTCAAACAAATATTAAATTAAATCATAAAGCTGAAAAACGACTACTACCAAAAAATGATGGTAGTGGAGAATATGATTATTATATGTGTAAAGATTGTTATGTTTTATATATATCTGGAAAATCTGTAAATAAACTTATTGAGTTAGGATTTTCACCAAAAAGATTAAAAATTAAATATTGTGAACGATTAAATGAAACAATTGATATTTCAACAAGAATTAAAATAGAAAATATTGAAAAAATATCTGAAAATGAGTCTACTTATTGTTTTAATGAACCTAAAAAACATAGAGGCATTTTTAATGGGCTATTAACTTGTCAGAGTGAGACTTATAGTCTATTAATCGAGACATATATAAAAGATAAGGAACAAAAACACAACCTCTTTAATGCTATTAGTAATTATCCTTGTATCAAAAAGAAATCTGATTGGGCTCAAAAGTGGATTCACGATAATAGAAGCAGTTTTGCTACTAGATTAGTTGCATTCGCATGTGTAGAAGGTATTTTCTTTAGTGGTTCATTTTGTAGCATATATTGGTTGAAGAAGCGCGGTTTAATGCCTGGACTTACATTTTCAAACGAGCTTATCTCGCGTGATGAGGCACTTCACTGTGAATTTGCTATTCTTCTATATAGTAAACTTCAAAAGAAGATTGATAAAGCTCGTATTCATGAGATTATAAAAGAAGCTGTTGAGATTGAAACTGAATTTATTTGTGAGGCTTTACCGTGTAAGTTAATTGGTATGAATTCAGTTTTAATGACACAATACATTAAGTTTGTTGCTGACAGATTAGCAGTTCAACTTGGTTATAAGAAAATTTATAATGTTAGCAATCCTTTTGAATTTATGAATTTAATTAGCTTGGAGGGAAAAACTAATTTCTTTGAACGTGTTGTGTCAGATTATGCATTAGCAAATAAATCTAACGCATCTGAAGCGTTTAATCTTACAGAAGATTTTTGAATAAAAATAAAATTGAATAAAAATAAATAAAAATAAATAAAAATAAATATTTAAAGAAACTTAGATATAATATAGTATAATGGATGAAAATCAAACGGATTTATATGAAATTATTATTTACAAACTTTGCTGTAAAGATCCACAAATAACTGATATTTATATTGGTCATACAAAAAATTTCACACAAAGAAAAAATTCTCATAAAACTAATTGTTATAATAAAAATAATATTATTAATTATAATCGCTACGTTTATAAATTCATTAGAGAAAATGGTGGTTGGGATAATTGGTCAATGATTGAAATTGAAAAATATAATTGTAAAAATAAGAGAGAAGCTGAATCTATTGAACATAATTGGATTTTAAAATTAGAGGCAAAACTTAATGTAAATAAACCATATGCAAAATGTAAGGAAGAACCACAAATTTATAAACAAGATTGGTACGAAGAAAATAAAGAAGAAATATTAGAAAAAGCAAAAGAAAATTATGAAGAAAATAAAGACAAGAAACTTGATTATCAAAAGCAATATGCTGAAGAACATAAAGAAGATATTGCTGAAAAGCAAAAAAAATATAGAGAGAAAAATAAAGAAAAATTAGTTGAGCAAAAGAAAATATATAGAGAGCAGCATAAAGATGAAGCCATAGAAAAACACAAAGCATGGCGTGAAGCAAATAAAGAAAAATTAAAAGAACAAAAATCACAAATAATTAATTGTGAATGTGGATATCAATATACATTTGGTAATAAACATAGACACTTACAATCAAAAAATCACATTGATTATCAAAATAAACTTTCCGGAATAATAACTGAACCAGAACAAAAAATAAATGAAGAAGAAAAAAATGAAGTTTTATGCCAAAAACAAAAAGAATATAGAGAGAAAAATTCTGAAAAAATAAAGGAATTTAAAAAAAATTATAACGAAACAAACAAAGAACACATTAAAGAACAAACTCATAAATATTATGAAGAACATAAAGAAGAAATAAAGGCAAAGGTAAAGGAGTACAAAGAAAATAATGAGGAAAAAATTAAAAATTATAAGGAAGATTGGTATCAAAAAAATAAAGAAAAAATATTACAAAAACAAAAAGAAACTTTTACGTGTGAATGTGGTTCAGAAGTTAGATGTTCTGGTAAAGCAGAACATTTTAGAAGCAATAAACATATAGATTTTAACGAACAAAATAAATAATAAAACTAATATATTTCTTATTATTTAATATTTTTTAATAAGAACTACTTTGGATATATTTCTTATTATTTTATCTTCTTTTTCTGCATCATTATCTCCAGCATCACCTAAAGCTTCAATATAAGTATTTGAATTATATATTATTTAAAACAACTTAAATAAATTAATACATTAATTCTTACCTTTGGGGTGCGTAGCTCTAGAAATGTTTTTAATTATTTTATTTTCTTTTTCTTTATAATTATCTCCATCACCTCCAAGAGCTTCAATTACAGTTTTACTATAATGGTCTGAACGTTTAGAAGATGGGTCATTGTAATCAGGGTATTTTTCTTTATAAGATGTCATCAATCTCTCATTCTTATAAGCAACCTTTTTAATCATTTTCCTTATACGATTAAAGTCTTCTTCTTCTTTTTGCCATTGATTTTCAT
>Ga0247836_1003216_pt1 | contig 22211 bp, 16 predicted proteins | sample LaCruzMarch2015__4_FD_187116 | JGI IMG/M metagenome (GOLD analysis project Ga0247836, IMG submission 187116) | Freshwater microbial communities from meromictic Lake La Cruz, Castile-La Mancha, Spain - LaCruzMarch2015_14m | ecosystem: Environmental > Aquatic > Freshwater > Lake | place: Spain... | reverse complement strand
ATAAATATATGTTATAATATGCAAATTAATGTATATACATACGCAATCAAAATAATAACGAATAAAAATTCCGAAATTATGCATTTTTCAACTTTTTGAAAAATGGACTTTTCGGATGGGACTCAATAATTCAATTTATATGTACGAATCGCTTTTACAGCTCGATACCGTAAAAATTAATTTTTCGGCATCGGGTATGCATATTATTAATATTATACTTGGTTTTATAATGTTCGGAGTAGCCTTAGATATAAAACCGTCGGTATTTATCGATTTAATAAAAAAACCTAAATCAGTAATTATTGGTTTAATTTCGCAAGTTTTAGCTTTACCCTTTATCACATTTATACTTGTAGTGCTATTGGGCAATTTCATAACACCTACTGTGGCAATGGGAATGATACTAGTGGCTGCTTGTCCTGGTGGCAACATCTCAAACTTCATATCATCATTTTCAAAAGCAAATACCGAATTATCCGTTGGACTAACAGCTACCACCACCCTATTTGCCACTATAAGTACTCCGTTTAACTTTGCCTTTTGGGGAGGTTTGTACACAAATTATATTAACAAGTACTCAACGCATGTGTTGCAACCATTGGTCATTGACAATGCGCAAATGTTCGAAACAGTATTTATCCTTCTCGGTATACCACTAATTTTAGGTGTTTTGTTTTCAAAGTTTTTTCCAAAAATTACAAAAAAGCTTTTTAAACCAATTCAAATCTTATCTATTGTGTTTTTTATAGTCATGATAATTTTGGCCTTTGCCAACAACTTTAGTTTGTTTTTAAAACACATTTATTTGATATTTTTCATAGTCTTAATTCACAATGCATTAGCACTTTTTACTGGTTTTGGGTTATCGAGCATTTTCAAATTACCAACCAAAGATATACGCACAATTACCATCGAAACAGGTATACAAAATTCAGGTCTTGGTCTAGTTTTGCTATTTAATCCAAAAATTTTTGCTCCCGACCTTGCAATTGGAGGCATGTTATTTATCACTGCATGGTGGGGTATTTGGCATATAATTTCGGGGTTAAGTTTGGCATTTTACTGGAAAAACAAACCAATTAAAGTAATAGAAAATAAGTAATGCTGCAAAACGAAACAATACTATTAAGAGCCGTAGAGCCCGAAGATTTGGAAGTGCTCTATAAATGGGAAAATGACACTTCCATTTGGGATGTAGGAAATACACGCCAACCTTATTCAATGTATATGTTAAAACAATATATTGATCAGGTTGATAAAAATATTTATGAAGCAGGCCAACTCCGATTGATGATAGTGAATAAAATTACAAAAAATGCTATTGGAACAGTTGACTTGTTTGATTTAGATATGCATCATAGCAGAATAGCCTTGGGTTTATATATCGAAAGTGCTAATCAAGGCAAAGGTTACGCCACTCAGACATTACATTTAATTGAAAATTATGTATTTAATTTTCTTCAAATAAATCAACTATACTGTCAAATATCTATATCCAACACTGCCAGTAAACTCATGTTCGAAAAAGAAAAATACGAAACAAATGGCATTTTAAAAAATTGGATAAAAACACCAAATGGCTACGAAGACATTATTGTATTTCAACGATTTATAATAAATTAAGTTAGGAGTTATACGTATTGAATTACGAATTAATTAAAAAAAAATCAACAATAATATTTGCAGAATAATCAATATTAATGTCAACCATAAGAGCCGAAAAAAAAATTAACATCTACAAAACGATTTTTTTTATCAAATAATTTTTTTTGCTTTAGAAAAAACCTTATTTTTGCACTGCTAATTAGTACTAACAAAAATTTAAACAAAAATGGCTTACGTAATTTCAGAAGATTGTATTGCTTGCGGATCTTGTATCAGCGAATGTCCGGTTGACGCAATTGCAGAAGGTGATATCTATGTTATCGACGCAGATGTTTGCACCGACTGTGGTACTTGCGCTGATGTTTGTCCTTCAGAAGCAATCAGTCCGGCTTAATTAAGATTAAACCTAGAAGTTTTTCAAAGGCTGCATGAAATCAAATCATGCAGCCTTTTTTGTTAGTCAAAACCGTTTTACATTAACTCAAACAAATTTTAAATAACCCAAAATGTAAAACACTGAACAAATGCAGACATAAAAACTACTACTTTTCCACAATATGTCGAGTATTGAAATTTATGTTATATGTTAAACTTTCGAAGTCAATTATTAAATTACGTTTAATTATTATCCTAAATTACGCAATTAACAATATGATTATTAAAATGATTACTCCAAAAAAAACCTTATATTATCGTTATCATAGATTGAGCGTGCCCTTTTTGTAGCAATTTATACAATTCGAATCAAATATTTAAAGAAAACGAGTATAAATATCACAAGTAAACAGACTAAATTTTAATCAATCAGAAACACATATAACACTATTTATCAACAACTTAAACATACATTAACGCATTTAAAACGAACCAAATCACTTTTAAAGGAACATAAACACATATCGATAATACATATTGAAGGAGTAAATCTGCTTATAGTTAAAATGCAAGATTTATAAAAAACATCAATTTATCCAACTACAAAACACTAAACTACTACATGCTTTTATAGAGAGTATTACAACTTATCCAACGAATAAAAAACCATTTTAAACGGTATTTTTACAGTATCAATTTTATCAAAAATTCAACTTAGCCGAAGTAGAGTTTTGGTGAAAATAAAAAACCACATAAAATGAAAACCGTTGGATCATATATATTTATTTTTTTATTCACCTTGCTGGTGTCCGAAAAAATGAATGCACAAAACATAAACATTTTGTGGTTCGACGCAGCAGTTACATACACACCAAAATCAGGCGTTTCGATCATAATTAACCCCACCGACACCTTTGCAATAAATAATATTTTCACACTCGAATTGTCGGATGCTAATGGTTTATGGACTAATCCTCAACAAATTAAAACAGTAAATGAGTTTTACACTCCTGTGATTAATGCCGAATTACCAGCTTCGCTACTCGATGGCAGGTATAAAATGCGTATTAGATCATCGAGCCCCGAATGGATAGAGGAAACACCATCGTTTAATGTAAAAACAGGGATTGCGCCACTTAGTCCAAGAATAAATTCCATATTGCCAAACAATTCGGTTTATTTCAATTGCTTGAATAATGCTGCGCCATCGTTTGGTTCGCTTAGTCAGGACGAAAAATCAAAAACGAGCACACTAACTTTGTCGCAACGCACATTAAATATTGTAAGTTATGTTGAAAGTGACACTTACTCTGCAACCTTAGTGGACATTAACAACAACAATCAAATACCATTAACACTTACTTCAGGAACATTTGAATTGCCTGATAATCTGCCAATAGGAACTTATGTAATACAACTATTACATAACTCATTAGGTGTAACTAGCATTCAAAGCAGTATTTTCCTTTTTCATGGCAATGGTACAAGTTTAGGAAATTCGAGTAGCGAAGAAATATGTATGGGCAATCAGGTTGATTTTAAAATTGACAACACTACAGCCTCTATTGGCCGAAACTACAAGGGAACAAAATACAGAATTAATTTTGGAGATTCCACTCCTTTCATTGAATTTACACAGACTCAATTAATGATTGACCCAACAATTGAGCACGTATTTGGCAAACCATCATGCTCCGAATCAGGCAGTTCATTTATCGTAAAATTACAACAATACAATAAAGGCATATTAAATTCCTGCGATGTTTATGTGAAAAATGGAAATGGAGTTACCAAAGCTGTTAATGTAAGTTCGCCACCGCTAGCCGACTTTAAAGCACCTGCCAAAAGCTGTATCAATAAACCCATATTTTTCGAAAACATTACTATTCCTGGCTATTACGGAACATCGGGTTGCAAAGAGGCATCCTATTTTTATTGGTATTACAAAAAACCGGGAACAAAAATTTTTGTTCCAGTTACGGATTTAAAATGGATTGACGCCAAAAACAATTTGACTATTCCTGCCTCAGCAATAACAGTTGCTGGATGTTGGGAAGTGCGCATTGAGGCTCAAAATCAAGACTTGTGTCAAGCAGTTTCCCTAAACGAAAAAAGTGTAATGGTGGAACCCATTTCGGTAGTTTCATTTATAGCATCGACCGATTCAATATGCATCGACAATACAGTAAGCTTCAAAAACACGTCGAATGTACTAAACCAATCATGCAGTGCACCCGTATTTTCGTGGTTAGTAGCACCAGTTAATGGCGCAGATATTAATGGATACTCATTTATCACTAACCTAAACGACGCTGTAATTAAGTTCACAAAACCTGGACAATACGCAATAAAACTAAAAGTAGTAAATACTTGTGGAACAGTCATCTCAGAACCTAAAAATATTTATGTAGCAGGTGGAGCATCTGTATCCATTCCCAAAGATAGCTTGGCTGTTTGTATTCCTAAAAACGGCGTTTATACAGTTGATTTTTCAAACAAAAGTATTCAACCTTTTTATAATTCGAACTATGGAAAAATTGGACAATATAAATGGACAATTACAGGTACCAATATAAATTCGACAGACTATAAGTTTGTGAATAGTACATCAAATGCATCCGCATTTCCAGTTATTGAATTTAATGCAGCAAAATTATTCAACATAGAAGTTGCAATTATAAGTGATTGTCAACAATCGGCCACTGCATCGCTTCATCTTACCGTAAATGAAATTCCTGAACTAAACATAACCGAAAAACAACAAACAATTTGTAGCGGGGCTTCATTTTCAAGTATAACATTAGGTACAACCCAGCAATCGGCTACATATAAATGGAGCATTTCAAAAACTCCTAATCTAAACACTAGTGCAAAAAATGGTTCAGGCAATCTAATTGAAGCTGAAACAATTACTAACACATCCGACTCTATAGGTACTTTAGTTTACCAAATAATACCAACTTCAGGCTTATGCGAAGGAAATGAGTTTAGTTATACAATATATGTAAAACCTTTGCTAAGAGCAAAATTGGTAAGTAATAAAGATTTCTGTTTGGGTGCAGCTGATGCAGTTGTAAAGTTAGTTTGTCAAAATGGAAATGGACCATACAGTATTAATTATAGCATAAACAATCAGCCTGTTCAACAAATTAATTCACAAACTGGCAACGACACTATTTCCATACAAGTTTCAACCATAAAAACTGGCAAACAAATTTTTAAACTTTTAAATATAAGTGACTCTGATACAAATACTTGCGACAACCAAAATTCCGATTCAATTACAGTTGAAATAGTTGACAATCCGCTTATTACAACACAACCATTAGCAAATCAAACAGTTTGTAAAGGAGCTATAATTGAGCCACTTACGGTTATATGTGCAGGAGGCACTGGTACTCAAAAAGTGCAATGGTACAAAAACAATGAAAATAAAAATTATGGTGGTACGCCAATTATTGGTGCTAACTCACTGAGTTATCAACCTACTGCTTTTCAAGACATTGCCCACAGTTACTACTATTGCACAATTACTATGAATGGTAGCAATTGCGGCTCGGCAACCAGCGAAAGTGCTCATATCGAAGTTGTTAATGACCCACTAATTACTTCGTATCAAAACAACAATCAATCGGTTTGTAAAAATACGCTTCTCAATGCTTTACAAATACTGGCACAAGGCGGAAGTGGCAGTTTTGTATATCAATGGTATGCGTCAAACGATACAACAAAATCCAATTGGACGAAAATTAATGATGCGAACAAACAAGCATTTACCCCACCGAGCAACGAAGCGGGTATTAAATATTATTTTTGCGAAGTAAAACAAAATAATATTGGATGCGAAGTATTGAGTTATGCATTTAAAGTAGAAGTGTTTGAATCTCCAACTATTGCAAAACAACCCTTATCGCAACAAATATGTAAAAACGAAACTGCACCAGTTCTGACTGTAGACTACTCCGGCGGAAGCAAAAATGTAAGCTATCAATGGTTCAAAGCTAACGAAAATTCGAATACAGGTGGAATAGCATTAGATGGAGCAACTGAAAAAAATCTAACAATTAGCACTTCGCAGGATGGTATTTATTATTACTATTGTCAACTAACTTTTGGCACTACAGGTTGTGGTATCATAAAATCGAATGCAGCTGAAATTAACGTGACACAATTCCCAGTTATTGATGCAAAATCAATCGAAATAATAAGCGGACAACGTTTTAACTTTACTCCCGAAGCTTCCAACTTGGAGATAATACCAACAGGAACTACATACACTTGGCTTTTGCCTCTAGTTTTAGCCAATTCGCCTTTGAGTGGAATGTCAGCTCAATCCACTCCACAAAAATCGATATCGGATATTATTTTCAATCATTCCGATACCATTTCGAGTGTTCGATATACAGTTACACCTCAAAATAATGGTTGTATAGGTGCAAGTTTCAACGTAAATGTTATAGTGTTGCCAGCACTTACTGCATTGGTAAAAAAACAAAATATTAGTTGCTTTGATGATCATAACGGACAACTCGAAACTACTATTTACGGCGGTATTCGGTTCAAAAGTGGCTCTCCATATATTGTTAATTGGAGTGGACCTAATGGATTTACGTCGTCGAATCTCCGACTAACCAATTTACCACAAGGTGAATACACACTAACTGTTCGAGATTCGGCAGGGGCTATTTGCAGCAACAAATACATTATTGAGCAACCCGAAAAACTGACTATTACTACAGATAAATTTATTAGCACAAGTTGTAGTGGCGAAAATCAAGCATCGATAGCTGTGAAAGTTTCAGGTGGTAAAGGTCGCTATTCTTATCAATGGACAAAAAACGGGGAGGCATTTTCAACCAAAGAAGACATATCAAATTTAGACCATGGCACCTATATTTTAACTGTAATAGATGAAAATGCTTGCTCGGCTGTATCGGAAAAGTTCGAAATAAGCAACTTTGAACCAATTATTATTGACGTGCTAGAACAAATAAATAACAATTGTTACAATGGAACTAACGGTGCAATAAAAGTAAATGTAAAAGGTGGAACAAAGATTCAACTATCAAGCACTGAAGTTGGCTATAATTACAACTGGACTGGACCAAACAATTTTAAAAGCACAACCAGAGACATTGAAAATCTAATTAGCGGTGAATATCAATTAATTGTAACCGACAAAACGGATTGTTCAGCTATACTGAAGGTGTTTATTTCGCAGGCAACTGAGATTATAGTAACTTCAACAACAACTCCTGTGTCGTGCTTTGGTAAAAACGACGCAACCATAAGTCTTCAGGTAAGTGGTGGAACAGCTCCTTACAGCGTTGAATGGAGTAATTATGCTACAGGCTTGAGCTTGGATAATGTATCGCCAGGAATTTATACTGCCAAGGTGATTGATGCCAATAAGTGTGAAAAAAACATTGTAGTTAAAATTGACGACGAAACAAAATTCACTGTTTATCCTGTTGTAAATCAAATAACTTGCAATGGTGCTAACAATGGCAGCATACGGTTAACTATTAAAAGCAATCGTCAGTCGTTGAAAGTGAAGTGGCTCGATGGTTCAAATGCTGGTAACGAACGAAACAATTTAGCTCCAGGAATCTACACAGTAGAAATTAGCGACGGTGGCCCATGCGTCATAACCAATTCGTTTGTAATAAGCGAACCTGCGAAATTGAATATTACTTCAAAAATTAAAAATTCATTTGGTTGCGACCAATTAAATAGCGGAGCAATTGATATTGAAGTAAATGGTGGTACAAAACCATATAATTACACATGGTCTACTGGTGCAAAAACACAAGATATTCAGAGTTTACTGCCAGGAAAATACTTTGTAACCATTTCGGATTCATTAGGTTGCGAGGCTTCGGCAGTTTATGAATTACTTCGTCACGAAGCTTTAAAAATTGATGTATCAACTAAAGCAGCTTATTGTAATGTGAACTTAAAATACAAACAAATATGCACAGCAGCAGTAAGTGGTGGTTTGGCACCTTACATATACAACTGGTCATCGGGTGAAGTAAATGCATCGGACAACACCATTATGGAATCATTTACAAATCAAACAGTTGCACTCGAAGTAACGGATGCATTGGGTTGCAGTTCAACTTTTTATTTCAAAACAGAAATAGCACAAAGCTTGATAGAAACTCAAGTGCTTGATTGTAATAATCAGGTGTATAAATTTGATATTCAAACGCCTCCTACTGTATTTACAAACCTTAAATTCAAATGGAATTTTGGCGACGGAACAAGTTCTGATATTAAAAACCCAACACACACATATTTAAAAGCAGGCAATTACGATGTTAAATTAAAAATTACAAGTGCCGAAGGTGAATTAAATTTCGAAACAGTATTAATAGTGGAAGCGCTACCAACTTTAAAACTCGACCGTGAACCTCGTTTTTGCAAAAATGATTCCGTAGAAATTATTGTTACAGGTGCACAATCATACTTATGGAATGATGGTACAAAAGGCAATCGGAAAATGATTAAACGCGAGGGCAATTATACGGTAATTGGAACATCGGCCAATGGCTGCACCAATACACTAAATTTTAGTGCCAAGCATTACGACAACCAGAATTATACTATCAATACCGATAAAGTTGTATTGACACTGAACGATCCAACCCTTAAAGTATGGAGCGAAGAGGTAAACTTAACAAACTACAAATGGGATTTTAGCGATGGTACAAAAGAAGAAGGCAATTACGTAAATCATACCTACGACATTGACAGCCCACAAACCCTAAAAATTAAACTCGATGTAGTAAATCCAAATGGTTGTCAGGAAACTGCCGAAAAAACGGTTTGGCTTATAATGGAATCGCTCCCTAATACATTTACACCAAATAATGATGGCACAAATGATAGATTCTTGAAAGGCTCCAAAATTCAAATTTTCAATTCGAATGGTGTAATTCTTTACGAAGGAAGCGAAGGTTGGGATGGTACGTACAAAGGAAAAGAAGTTGGAATGGACACCTATTACTATGTGGTTTATTATTCAACTCCCGAAGGTATTGTAAACAAAGCTGGATTTGTATTTTTAGCAAAATAATTAAAACAATAAACATGCGCAATCTGCTGAAAATAGGAATTTTTATACTTACACTGCTTGTTATCAACAACATGCAAGGCCAGTCACACATCCGTTTGAATAACTTCTGGAGCAATGGATTTTCGCTTAATCCGGCAGCTATCAACGACTCATACCGCAATTCGGTAACCATTGCCACCCGCAAACAATGGTTAAACTTTCCGGGCTCCCCTACCTATATTTATGCCGCTGGCACCATGTACATCGAAGATTATTCCACTCAACTTGGCCTTAAAGTTATGACCGAACGAAAGGGATATACGCAAGCTACTGACATTAATGCTGCATACGCGTATGCTTTATCCATAAACAGGGATTTGGTGATAAATATGGGGTTAACAGGCAGTTATCAAAATTTTGCTTACGACCGTAATATGATTTCGGTTGCCGACGATGAGAATTATTCAATTTACGAAAACCTATTGTTTAAAAACAGTTTTAATGCGAGTTTAGGCGTAGAAGTATTATACAAAGCAGTTAAATTTGGTTATTGCTCACAAAATATTTTTTCGGCCTTTAATATCGAAAACAAGCTTAATTTCAATACTAATCTGGCCTATTTATTTTACAAACAACAATCGGCAAATGTTGCAAATATGGGTTTAGGCATTAGCGCATTTCAATATGCCGATTTTTTTCAGGCTGAGATTAATGGTAGTGTTTTTTATAAAGCAGATGCTCAGAGCAACGAATTGCAACTCGGGTTGATATACCGAACCATGTACGAGGTTGGCGCAATTGCCGGTATCGATTTTGGGAAACTCAGGGTTTCGTATAGTTTCGATTATAATTTAGGTCAAGTACATAATCACTCGTATGGAACTCACGAAATTATGTTTACCTATAATTTCAAACCTTCGCGTCATTGTAAAACCTGCCGTTGGTATTAAATCTCATGTATTATTTTCCTGCTTATGGATTATTCTCAAAAAAAAACTTACTTTTGTAATCCATTTAGAAACTCGAATCTTGAATCTTGGTTCTTGACTCTTGGCTCTTGGCTCTAAAAATCTAATAAAAAATGAAACGAGCAATATTTCCAGGCACTTTCGATCCGTTTACAATAGGCCATTATAGTATTGTGAAACGTGGTTTGAATATTTTCGACGAAATAATAATTGGCATTGGAAATAATCAATCCAAAAAAACACTTTTCAGTATCGAAAAACGTATCGAAATGATTCAGAAAGCATTTACCAACGAAAAAAGAGTAAAAGTAATTGCATACAATTCGCTTACTGTGGACTTTGCACAAGAAGTAAATGCTGGATTTATATTACGTGGACTGCGCTCAGTAGGCGATTTTGAATACGAGCGCACCATTGGCGACACAAACCGAATTCTCACCGGCATCGAAACGGTAATCCTTTTTACCGAAGCCGAATATGCTCATATTTCGTCGACCGTAGCACGCGATTTAATATCGTATGGAAAAGACATCAGCTCGTTTCTACCTCCAAATATTGTATTGTAGAACAAAGATCAAAGAATAAAGACTTTTTTAAAGATAAACGTTCCATCTTGGCTCTTTAATCTTTAAACTTGGCTCTTGGCTCTCTACTCAATCTGTATATCTCGAATCATCAACTGGATATTTGTATTGCCATTGAAGTTATTTTCTTCAATTGTATAGCAAATATCCAATGGATTTAAGGCCTTTAAATGGTCGTTAAAAGTATGCATTCTGAACGCTATTCCATTCATTACATTCTCGGAACTATTGTCAACCAATTCCAATTTCAAATGCTCTTGATCTTTTCCAACCAAACGACTTGTGCCATAATCAATTACCTTTTTGGTTACAAAAACTGGTTTCATATTGCCAGGACCAAACGGGCCAAACTGTTTTAAAACCCTGAAAAATTTGGGAGTTATATCGCTGAACGAAAGCAAGGCATCAACCTCAATTTGTGGGTAGGTTTGCTCTTCTAAAATATTTTCGAAAACAAATTTCTCAAATCGTTCCGTAAATTGCGGTATATTTTCTTCTTTGAGCGATAAGCCAGCAGCATACATGTGTCCACCAAAGTTTTCGAGCAAATCACGACACGAATCTATAGCCTTGTAAATATCGAATCCTGGAACTGAACGTGCCGAACCCGATGCTAAACCATTGGAGTTTGTAAGTACGATGGATGGTTTATAATACTCCTCGGACAAACGCGAAGCCACAATTCCAATCACTCCTTTGTGCCAATCGGGTTTATGAACCACTATTGATCTGCGTTTGGAGTACCGCTCATCGGCACCAATCAAAGCTATTGCCTCATCGGTAATATTCTTGTCTAAATCTTTTCGGTCGTTATTATAGTCGTTAATAGTACTGCTTTTTTCTTTGGCAAAAACAGGGTCGTTAGTAACCATAAGCTGTACGGCTTCGGTTGCTAATTTCATACGTCCTGAAGCATTGATTCTCGGGCCAATTCTAAACACTATTTCACTAATCGACAATTCTTTATCGGCCAATCCACATACTTCGATTATGCTTTTGAGGCCAATACTTGGATTGGTATTGATTTGCTTCAGACCAAAAAATGCCAGAATTCTATTTTCGCCAGTTATGGGTACAATATCCGAAGCAATACTTAATGCTACTAAATCAAGCAAAGGCGTAAGATTCGAGAAATCAATATTATTTTTAATAGCAAAAGCCTGCATTAATTTAAAACCAACTCCACATCCCGAAAGTTCTTTGTAGGGATAGGTGCAATCGCTACGTTTTGAATCGAGTACAGCAATGGCAGGAGGTAATTCAGCATCGGGCGTATGGTGGTCGCAAATTATAAAATCGATGCCCTTTTGGTTGGCATATTTTATTTTTTCAACAGCTTTAATGCCACAATCGAGTGCTACCACTAATTTAAAACCATTGTCGGCTGCAAAATCAATTCCCTGAATCGATATTCCATATCCTTCGCTGTATCTATCAGGGATATAAAAATCGATATTATTATGAAACTGCTGTAGAAATTTATAAACCAATGCCACTGAGGTAGTTCCATCTACATCATAATCGCCATAAATCAATATTTTTTGATTTAGCTCCATGGCTTCGGATAAGCGAGCAACCGCTTTGTCCATATCGGCCATCAAAAAGGGGTCGTGTAACTGCGATAAATCGGGACGAAAAAAAACGCGTGCCTCTTCAAACGTATTTATATCACGCTTCACAAGTAAATGCGCCAAAACCGTACTTATATTTAGTTCGTCGGCAAGTATTTTAATTTTATTCGTTTCTTCATCTGTCAGATTTTGAAAAATCCATTTGTTTATCATTGTGTTGTATTTTATCAAACTAAAAAAGAGAAAATCATCATCAGAATTAAATTGATCATCAGATTATTAATAGCATTACATTACTTCATTCCATCACATAAACCTCCACATCTTTGGTAATGTTCAATTTGTAAAAGTACAATATTATTTCAAAAATCCAATATGATTGTTTAAAAATATGCTATCTATTTGCTACACATACAATTAAAGCAAAGACGCTTATAAAATAAAAATTACTATATTTGCAGTAAAAATTTTAAATATTATCAAAACAATAAATCATTCATTTTCACGTTTTTAATTAAGCATTTTTGTTTCCAATTTAAAACCATGACAAATTCAACCGACAAGCCCGATTTCAGAATTGACATTTCCAAAGCTATAGAATCGCTTCAAGGTGTTGGTTTTATGCAATTTAACTCCGAATTTGGGTGGCTTACTGCTTGTGATGCATCAAACGAAGATTGTTGCAAAAAACTTATTGAATTGAAACAAAAGCATTCAAATTGGGATTTGTTTTTACTTGTGGATAGCACTTCACGTATACAAAGTTATGTAAAAGTAGTTCCTGATATTGTGTGGGACTTGTTTGAAATAAGCGAGAAACCACTTACTGTAATACTTGATGGACTAAAAAACATGACTCCTGAAGTTTTGATGAGTAGTAATATTGGTTTTAGGATTAGTAATGAGACATTTGCAACAAACCTTTGTAGTAGAATGCGTAAACCCCTACTCTGCTTAACGCCCGATATTATTATTACTGAGAATGAACTTGCGATCAAATCACACAAAGTAACCTATCGTGCCAAAGAGAAGTTTAAGCCCGTTTTACCATCGATTATAAAACTAGGTACTGGAAACGAAATTAAAATAATTCGAAAATAGAAGTAAGAATGAATAAAAATAGACTTCGATTAAAATATTTAATTTATGACATATTATCGGCATTTATAGTATGGGTGCTTTTTATGCTTTTTCGCCGAACTGTAAATGATGCTCAACTTTTCGAGAGCGTAAGAATTTTCATTCCTAACTATAGCTTTTTATCAATATTATTTGTATATCCTTTTGTTTGTGCGTTTTTTCACTATATATCAGGCTTTTATCTTAAACCCGAGCAGCAAACAAAAACAGGTTACATTTTAACTACATTTACATCATCTGCTCTAATATCAATTGTTATCTTTTTTGTATTACTACTCGATGATGTTTTAGTTTCTTATCAATATTATTATTATTCGCTTTTAGTATTATTTATATTAATGTTTTCGATAACATTGATATTCCGTTCATTAATCATATCGGATGTAAACAATAGATTTAAAACCAAGAAATGGACAATTAACACGTTGATAATTGGAGTTGGAAAAAATGCCAGTAAAATAGCTTCTGAATTAGAAAAAAACTCCTACAAAAACACTCTTTGCGGATTTGTATCGGTTGACAATACCACTTTTACAGTGCCAAAGGATTCAATTATTGGAAATTTCAGTCAGATTGAGCACTTGATAACCCAAAACACCATCGAAGAGGTAATTATTGCGCTCGACGATCCGGACGAACTTAAACTTTTCAACTACATAAACACACTTTATAAATTTAATATTGATATAAAATTTACTCCACGTTTACACGAAATACTTACTGGAAGTGCACGTATAGGCAGTGTAGGGCTTAATCCACTCGTTAGCCTTACCGATATACACATGCCGGACTGGCAAATTGCTACCAAACGTGTATTTGATATAGCATTCTCAACCCTCATGTTAATTTTATTGCTCCCTGTTTTTCTTTATTTTGCCATTGCTATTAAGTTCGATTCAAAGGGTCCAGTTTTTTACTTACAGGAACGAATTGGGAGATATGGCAAAGCGTTCAATATTCTGAAATTCAGAACTATGCACCAAAATGCTGAGAATGGAACCCCAAAACTGAGTAGCGCTACCGACGAAAGAGTGACCCGAATTGGAAAAATTTTACGTAAATACCGCATTGATGAATTGCCACAATTTTGGAATATATTAAAAGGTGAAATGAGTGTAGTAGGTCCGCGCCCCGAACGTAAATACTATATAAATCAGATTATTGAGGATGCGCCTTACTACTGCTTATTATATAAAATTCGTCCTGGATTAACGTCGTGGGGACCTATAAAAATTGGCTATTCGGACACTATCGAAAAAATGGTAGAACGCTTAAACTACGATATTATTTACATGGAAGACATGTCGTTACTCAACGATTTGCAAATAATGATACTGACTATCGAAATCCTATTCAAAGGAAAAGGAGTCTGAAAAAGAAATTAACATCAAAACTGAAAATTAAATTTCTGAACCTGTTTTTTTATTTATCTTTGCAGTAGTTTTTTTAAGGATAAAATATGATTAACAGAGTTTTGTGGTACGAAAAAATGATTGCATGGCGTGAGCTTCACATTAAACAGCGTCAGTTTTTGTTAATTCTAAGCCTTGTCATAGGAATTTTTACCGCTTTTGCAGCTTTTCTTCTCAAATCGTCCATTCATTTAATACAATACTTACTCACCGAAAATTTTAGTAGAAACAACGTTAATTTTTGGTACCTCGTATTTCCTGCAATTGGCATCTTAATCACGTCACTTTTTGTTCGAAAAATTGTAAAAGACGATATCAGTCATGGTGTTACACGCATTTTATACGCCATTTCGCAACGAAAAAGCATATTAAAACTTCACAATATCTGGACTTCGCTTGTTGGAAGTAGCATAACAATCGGATTTGGAGGTTCGGTTGGAGCCGAAGCACCTATTGTACTTACTGGTTCAGCTATTGGTTCTAACTTAGGCAAGTTTTTTAAACTCGACCAAAAAACATTAATGTTGCTCGTGGGCTGTGGAGCTGCTGGTGCCATTGGTGGCATTTTCAAGGCTCCTATTGCAGGTTTGGTGTTTGTGCTCGAAGTACTTATGATTGACATGACTTTGACTTCAGTAGTTCCGCTTTTAATTTCGTCGGTAACTGCAACTGCCATGTCATACATACTTTCGGGGAGTTCGTTTATGTTCAAATTCACTATTATTGAAGAATTTAATGTACATAGAATACCATTTTTAATACTACTTGGAATAGTTTGTGGGTTGGTTTCGTTATATTTTACCCGAGGTATGAATCGGATCGAAAAGTTTTTTCGCCGATTTCGGAATCCATATTCCAAATTAGCAATAGGCGGAATAATGCTCAGTGTGCTTATTTTTATATTTCCACCGCTTTATGGCGAAGGTTATGACACGATAAGTGCATTATTGAATGGAAATTCGCTTTCTGTGCTCGATAGAAGTTTGTTTTTGAATTTAGGTAACAGTCCGTGGGTTATTGTGAGTTACTTGACATTAATTATCGGTTTCAAGATATTTGCCACAGCTGCCACAAACGGTGCTGGAGGTGTTGGAGGTATTTTTGCTCCTTCGCTTTTTGTAGGTGCATTAACTGGATATGTGGTGGCTCATTTATTGCAAATTATGGGTTTCCAAGTACCTGATGAAAATTTTGCATTGGCGGGTATGTCGGGTCTAATGTCAGGAGTAATGCACGCACCGCTTACGGGCATTTTTCTGATTGCAGAACTCACAGGAGGATACAATTTATTTATGACCCTTATGATAGTGTCCACCGTTTCGTACCTGACCATTATTTTGTTCGAACCGCATAGTTTGTATGCCATGCGATTAGCCCAAAAAGGCGAGCTGCTTACACATAACAAAGACAAAGCAGTGCTCACATTGCTTAAAACCAATAATGTGATTGAAACTGATTTAACCGTATTAGCACCAGAAATGACCCTTGGTGAGTTAGTCAAAATTATCTCGCAATCGAAACGAAATATTTTTCCAGTGGTAGATACCGAAACTAAAGTTCTGCTGGGAGTGGTATTACTCGATGAGGTTCGAAATATTATGTTTCGCCCCGAATTGTATCAGCGTTTCAATGTTCGAAAATTGATGATTTCGCCTCCGGCAACAATCAATCAGAACCTACCTATGGAAAAGGTAATGAAACTTTTCGAAGATACAGGTGCATGGAACCTGCCGGTGGTCGATAATTCGAAACGTTATATTGGATTTGTGTCAAAATCAAAAATATTTAGTTCGTACCGCCATGTGTTGGTGCATTTTTCGGACGAATGACCTGACATACTATTTTCTAATTTCTAACTTCTAATTTCTAATTTCTAATTTTAAAAACATGTCAAAACAAAAACCCACTTATACCGAAGCGCTTACCGAATTGGAACAAATACTTTCGGAATTAGAGAACGATAAAGATTTGAATATGGATGTTGTTGCCGAAAAAGTTAAAAAAGCAGCTTTATTGCTCGAAATTTGCAAAAAACAGCTCCATGAAATTGATAAAGACATCGAAAAAATAATGAATCAAATAGATTAGATTATGCAACTAAAACACTTAATAATAGCCTTTGTAGTTTTATGTTCTACGTTGGCTGCGGCACAAACGGCCGACGACAGAGGATATTTGGTTAAAGTTGGCGACCAAGCTCCAAATTTCACCATAAAACTGACTTCAGGAAAAACGGTGCAGCTAAAAGACTTACAAGGCAAAGTTGTTATGCTCCAATTCACTGCCAGTTGGTGCGGTGTGTGCCGCAAAGAAATGCCTTTTATCGAAAGTGATATTTGGCTGAAACACAAAGCAAATCCTAAGTTTGCATTGATAGCCATAGACCGCGACGAACCCTTGGAAACAGTTCTTAAATTTGCAGAAAGCACCAAAATTACTTACCCTTTCGGACTCGACCCCAAAGCTGATATTTTTGCATTATACGCCCAGCGCGAAGCGGGCATTACACGTAATGTAATAATAGACAAAACGGGCAAGATTGTACTTCTTACCCGTTTGTATAACGAAATTGAATTTGCTCAAATGAAGGCAAAGATTGAGGAAATGCTCAAATAAAAACTTCGCTTATTGTACTTTAATACTTATGTTTTTGGCAATTTTGAGTGCAGTAGTAATTGTGTTCAAATCGGTGGTTAAACTACCATCTTTGCCTGAATAATGACTGTGACCAATGGGTTTTAAAGGTATTTCGACACCAATTTTTGTTGAATTAATATCCGCTGCATACACTAAAGCTGGTTGACTCGAAGTTTTATATTCTTTATCGTCGGGAAAACGGGCATTGTACCAAGCTTCGTTCCAATCCCATGATTGATTTAACTCCAGCATGATTTTATAGTTTCCATTCAATGGCTTTTCGGTAATAACATTCAAAACAAACGAAGACTGAGGTGTAGCACCTGTATATGCGTCAACAACAGGATTTTGAGGCGTTGGCAACAATCCACCTTTCTCGTTTTTTTCGTTACGTTGATGTATCCAATAGGGCAGCGTTGCCGGACGCTGAATTTCGCCAGGCATCCATTTACCTGTTGCCCGCGAACCGCGTTTAAACACACCTTTACCAATGCTTTCGGACACATAAAGTGTTTGAATGTACTTCCCCTTGTCGTCGGCTAGCCACAAAGCAAACAATGGATGATTGTGTTCTACTCCTTTCGCAAACTTTAGTTGCAATGAAGTACCCGTGTTTTTTGTTCCGTACTTTTCAACCGAAAATAATTCAGTTTTTACTTTTTTTCCTGCAAATACAAATCCTGCAACAAGTACTAATGCAATAAATATTTTTGTTCTCATATTTTTCTACTTTATGAACTTTATAACTTTATGAACCTTATAACTTTTATGAACTTTATAACTTAAATATTAAACCAATAGTTGGCAATAAATTACCTCCAAACGAGTCGATAGTACGCAATACATATTTACTATTATCCATAGGGTCAGTTACCGGATTTCCAGTTGTTACATCAGTATTGGTATAAATAGGTCGACCTTGCGTTTTGAAATTATACACGTTTTGCACATCCACATAAAAATTCAACACCCATTTCTTGAAATAAAATTCCTTATCTATACGAATATCCAATTGATGCGAATTGCTTAAACGCGATTCGTTAAATCGTGAATAATCCAAGTATGGTTGATTGGTTATATCCCATGCAGCTTTTAAGCTTGATTTAACTTCATCAATAGGCGAGTATGGTGCACCGCCTACAAATCGCCAGCGCCCTGCAACATTCCAACTTTTTGCAAATTTATAACTTCCTATCAAATTAAACAAATGACGGGTATCCCAGGATGATGGTCGGTATTCGCCAGCAATATTTGTAAACTCACTTCTAAAATAAGTATAAGTGGAAGTTATATTGAGGTTTTTCCATTCCATAATCTTATAAAGCACCTCAAATCCATACGCACGTCCTTTACCTGTGGAAGTAATTTCTTCATCCCCAATCTGTCCAAAATCGCCACCTTTACTAGCAATACTTATGCCTTCGCGTACCGACATAGGGTAGTTTTCGTATTGTTTGTAAAAACCTTCAACTGTCATTTTCATTTTATCTTGTGGACGAAACTCAATACCTGCAATAAATTGATTAGAAGCAATATACTTCAGGTTTTGACGATTCACAAATTCATCGTTTGAGTATTTGTAACCCATAGTGGTGTAGGCAGGTTGCATGGCATACCGACCAATATTGGCATTAATGTCCAGTTTTTCGTTTACTACAAACGATGCCGAAAGTCGGGGCGATAATTGATTCAATGGATTCTTCATGTTTGCATTGTAGTTGTTTGCCACAATATTTACACCCACCGATAATTTTAATTTTTCGTCTAAATATTCGTCAGATGCCTGAGCAAATACCTGATATCCAAACAAATTTAATTCGGTATTGTATTTTAAACTAGTTTCAGCATTATTTGAAAAAAACTTTCGTTCCGTATCGTTTGTATAATGTGAGTATCGCAAACCTGCGCCAATTTTCAGTTTTATTGGTAAATACGGATAATCGCGTTCAAAACGTAATTTATTTTCGGCTTCGTCCGACAGGTAATCTTGCGTTTTATCCTTCGTTTCATCATTATCAATGTATTTAAAATTATTGTTGCGTAACATATTACGACTCAATATCCAATTGTCAATATGTCCTTCGCCAAAATGTTTGTAAACAGCACCAACCGTGTAATTCCATTGTTTGTAAATGGGCAAATAGGATAATAAGTATTTTTGGCTTTCGGTGGCTGGTTTAGCAGGGTCATCATATTTATTAAGTACTAAATCATCGATGGCTCCAATTCCCAGAAAAGTAATTTCATTTTTCTTGTCAATTTCGTATTTGTATTTCAACTGAAAATCGTTGTAAGTAGGTAAAAATGGCAATCCAATGGCTTTAAATAAAAATTGTAAATACGACTGACGAGCCGAAACTATAAAAGTTGATTTTTTACTTAGCGGACCATCAACGGTCAAAGCGGCATCCGATGCTCCAACCGAAAGTTTGGTATGTACACGGTCTTTGCTTCCGTCTTTTTGACGAATTTCCATTACGGAGCTTAGTGCATTTGTTCTACTTGCCGGAAATGCACCGGTGTAAAAATTAATTTCACGAATAAAATCTGGATTCAGCACGCCTACTGCACCTCCCGAAGCTCCCTGTGTAGCAAAGTGATTAATAATTGGAATTTCTATTCCATCCAAATAAAATACGTTTTCGGAGGGGCCACCACCACGTACAATTAGGTCGTTACGATTTGGGTCGGTGGCACCAACACCAGGTAATGATTGAATTACTTTTGATACATCACGGTTAGCACCAGCGCTTTTTTCAATTTCCTGAACGCCCAACGAGAGTACCGAAATTGGACTTTCGATGCGCTTTACATTCAAATTCGAACGTACAATTACTTCCTGAATTGAAAATGCAGCTTCGGGCACAGCAATGTCAATAAATGTTGTTTGATTTCCTTGTACCTGAATTTCGGTTGATATGGTAGTTTCAAATCCTACTGAGCTTACTCTCAGTCGAACAAAACCTGGTTCGATTCCTGTGAAAATAAAATTTCCATCCAAATCGGATGTTGAACCTATAAGTGAACCTTGAATAAGAATATTTGCAAATTCAAGTGGTTCATTGCTTTTGGCATTAAAAACCTTACCTTTAATAATCCCCTTTTGAGCGAATATTAGTAAACCGCTCATTACAAACGCAAATAAAACGATTGTCTTTCTCATATTTATATTTTTCATTATGCTATTGAAACTTGTTTGTTTATGTACTAATTACAACAAATATAATACAGATATGTTCTTTAATTGCTGAAATAATTCGCAAAAAATTTGAGCATTTTAATTTACATAGCTAACTATCAAACACATACAATTAACATTAAATTCACAAACACTTTAAAAATAATCAGTATCTTTGCAAAAAAACATGCAATTGGAAACTGAATTACAAATTACCAATGATGGTTCGCATACACTTTATGTTGCTGCTTTTGACGAAACTTACCACTCAACACATGGTGCTATTCAGGAATCGATGCATATTTTTATTGATGCAGCATTAAAAATATGTACTAAAAAAACAATACATATATTAGAAATTGGCTTTGGAACAGGCTTAAATGCCTTGTTAACAGCAATTGAAGCTGAAAATTCAGAAATAAATATTCATTATACTACACTGGAGAAATTCCCAATTCCAATTGAAACAGCATTACAATTAAATTATTCAAGCATACTTTCAAAAAAAACTATTTTCGTAAAATTACATAATTCGGATTGGGAAAAAAAAATTGAGATAAGTAGTCATTTTTATATCCAAAAAATGAAATGCGATTTTACTGAAACAATTTTCAACAACAAATTCGACATTGTGTATTTCGATGCCTTTTCGCCTGATAAACAACCCGAAATGTGGACAGAGCAGCAATTCAGAAAAATATTCGATGCTTGCAATTCAGATGCAATTCTCACAACCTATTGCGCCAAAGGCATGGTTCGCAGAGCCTTACTCTCAGCAGGATTTAAGGTTGAACGATTGCCTGGCCCTCCTGGGAAACGTGAGATATTAAGAGCTAGAAAGTAGGAAAATAATTAGGCCTTATATTCGCCATGCGTAACGCCGTAGGAATTTACTTAAAAAAAAATAGAACAACCTATAAGTTCACTAACAATTAAATGAGCGATAAATTATAGCTTTCCCAGTTTGGCCAACGTTTCAGGATCTGCTTCAACTACAAACCGACCATCCTCCACATAACCCCAGCCTTGTGAGGATATGGCGTAGATACGATTTGTGAGGTTTTCTTTTTGAATTATAACAGGCTTTCCGGCTACACAAACACTATTGTCGGGCAAATCGTTAGTAACAACCGCATTAGCTCCTATCCGGCAATTGTTACCAATACGCACATTGCCAATCACTTTTGCCCCTGCACCAATCAGGCAGTTATCGCCAATAACCGGACTGCCAAAACCTTTGGAATCAATAAGCATATTTGAGCCAATGGTTACCTGCTGAAATATCATGCAATTTTTACCAATTACAGCACCTCCGCTTATAAAAATGCCGTAAATACCATGCACAAAATGTACTGGCCCAGCAATTTTGGTTTCGAAAGGTAAATAGGAGTTTGTCTCGTGCTGAAATCCACGATTCAGAAAAAGGTAAAACTTTTTCAGAAATGCTGAGTTAGTTTGGTTGTATTTGGTACGTAACCCGTAAAAACCACCGATTTTTTTAACGATTGGAGAAAAGAACATATGAGTTATAAAGTTTAAAAGTTATAAAGTTCATAATTCTACTTTGACAGATTAAAAGCGAGAAAAACTATTCTGTTTATTTTTGATAAAAAGCAGGAAATTTAGTTTAAATATATTTTGGTATATCGCTTATATTTAGTATCTTAGCGGTGTAATTAAT
>Ga0247836_1003215_pt1 | contig 22215 bp, 23 predicted proteins | sample LaCruzMarch2015__4_FD_187116 | JGI IMG/M metagenome (GOLD analysis project Ga0247836, IMG submission 187116) | Freshwater microbial communities from meromictic Lake La Cruz, Castile-La Mancha, Spain - LaCruzMarch2015_14m | ecosystem: Environmental > Aquatic > Freshwater > Lake | place: Spain... | reverse complement strand
CCGATCCAGCGAAGGGCGAACATCCCGGCTCCGACCAGCAGGGCGAGGACCGCAATACCGAGGTTCACGGCGACCGTCATGGGGTCAAGCCCGACCACCAGCGCGGCGGGGAAGAAGGCGACGATCAGAAGTCCGGAGATCCAGTTGGGGATCTTCATCGACGTCAGGTCCTTGAGCCCTGCGACGATCGCGAGGGCCGGCATGATGCCCAGAAGGATCAGGGTAACGGTGTCCATAAACTGTTATTACCCGGCGACGGTTAAAGCCCGGTTGCCATACGCGTCCCCTGCAAACGAAAGAGGCCGGAGCGTTTCAGCTCCGGCCTCCCGTGGGTTTCAAGACTGTCGTAGGCCCTTAGCCCATGCCGTCCACGACTTCTTCGAACTTGCCCTTGATGGTCGTGCCCAGGGCGGTGACGGCCGAAATGATGACGACAGCGATCAGTGCTGCAATCAGGCCATACTCAATGGCCGTGGCGCCCGATTCGTCGGACATGAAGTTGGAAACGAACTTGGTCATCAGGTTTTCCTATGAACAGGGTGAAACGAGCTTTTGAAACGGGGTAGCCGGTAGCCCGCCTGACCCTCAAACGCAGAAAAGGTTTGGCAGCCAAGCATTAAGTTCAGGTGGTCTGGCGTGGTTACTTGAAGATTTACTCTAAAGTATTTTCATATTGGCGATGGTCATCGCTTCATGGCTTCTGCGGGACACCCTTGAGCCGGGCAAGGAAAATGGGCCGGAGCGTTGCCGCTCCGGCCCTTCGCCGGTTTCAGGACTGTCGCAGGCCCTTAGCCCATGCCGTCCACGACTTCTTCGAACTTGCCCTTGATGGTCGTGCCAAGGGCGGTCACGGCCGAAATGATGACGACGGCGATGAGCGCGGCGATCAGGCCGTACTCAATGGCCGTGGCGCCCGAATCGTCGGACATGAACTGCGAAACAAACCTGGTCATGGTTGAAATCCTTCTGGGTTTAAGCGAGCGATCGTTGACACCAACAGAGTCAACGGCTTCAACCCGTTTGACCCCTTTTTACAACTTCAACATAACTGCGTCAGATTAAAAACAAGTAAAACGAATAACGTCAGAACCTTTTTCTTTGTTGACGCGTCGTTTACTATAATCTTCATCTCGAACTGTCGATTTCAGACTTTCTTGAGGTTTGCGGGGCAGTGTCGGGCGACGCTCACGCGCGCGCCCTGCTCACTGGAAGTCGACGCCATGATCCGATCCGTTCGCCCCGCCCGATTCATCCCCGCCCTGGTTGCGGCCGCCGTCCTGTTGGTCCCGACAATCGGAACGGCCCAGTCGGGCAGCCTGAATGTCGAGATCGATCAGGCCCAGCGGGTCCAGCTGCGCGGTCCCGCCGGCTCGGTCATCGTCGGCAACCCCGCCATCGCCGATGTGACGGTCGTGGACGCCAACACCCTGTACATCACCGGCAAGGGCTTCGGGGTCACCGAAGTCGTGGCGATTGACGCCATCGGGCGCACGGTGTTCCAGAGCCAGGTGGTGGTAAGCGACGGTTCGGGCTCCGGCCGGGTCCGGATCTGGCGCGGCGGCCAGTCCACGGAAATGGCTTGCGGGGCCTCCTGTTCAGCCACCATCCGCGGCCCCGTCGGCAATCCGCCGACCCCCTAGGAAACCTGCGCCCGTGTCGCACCCTCTCCGCCCCCGAAAAGGCCGCCGGCAAAGCCCAGGCCTTGCGCGCAGCCTGCTGCGCGACTCCGGGGGTTCGGCGGCGGTCGAGTTCGGCATGGTCGCCCTGCCGTTCATGCTGATGGTTTTTGCCATCCTCGAGATCGGACTCGTCTTTGTGACGGATTCCATCCTCGAGAATGCGACGATCACGACGGGGCGGCTGGTGCGGACCGGCCAGGCCTCAGCCACGGGAATGACGGCCGAGTCGTTCAGGACGTCACTGTGCAGCCGGATGAGCATCTTCTCCTCGGACTGCGTCAGCCGCGCACAGATCGACGTCCGCGTGATTCCGCAGTTCGCGACCATCCCGCCCGATCCGATGGACGGCGGTGAATTCGACGAGGGGGTTCTGACCTACAGCAACGGTGCCCCCGGCGACCTGATCCTGGTGCGGGTCTGGTACCGGCATCCGCTGATCACGACCTTCCTGTCCCAGGGTCTGTCGCGCCTGGATGACGGGACCGCCATGCTGACCGCGGCAACGGCGTTCAGGAACGAACCGTTATGATGCGGCGCGGTCTGTTCTCGAGACTCGGCCATGACGAGCGCGGTGTTTCCGCGGTTGAGTTCGCCATGCTGGCTCCGGTCCTGATCGCCTTCTATTTCGGCATGGCCGAGTTCTGCCAGGGCTATATGGCCCAGAAGCGAATGGGCCACGTCTCCTCGATGGTCGCCGACCTGGTGGCGCAGGAAGAGTCGGTCAGGACCGAAAACCTGGACGATATCTTCGAGATCGGTGGCCTGATCATGCAGCCATTCGACACCAGCGGCCTGAAACAGCGGGTCAGCAGCGTGACGCGCACCGCTGGCGAGGCCAGGGTGGACTGGAGCTACGGCGACGGCATGACCGCCCGGGCCGTCAATTCCACCATCATCCTGCCGGACGACCTTGTTGTCGACGGCCAGAGCGTAGTGGTGTCGGAAGCGACCTACGACTACGATTCTCCGGTCGATTATTTCATGCCGGGCATCACCGTTTTCTCGCATATCTATTATCTGCGGCCGCGGACCGTCGAAACGACCCTCTGTCCGAACTGCTAGAGGCCGGTCAGCGCCTCTCTCAGCGCCCGGATCTTGGCGTCTGTCTCCGCCAGTTCGGCGGCCGGATCGCTGTCGGCCACGATGCCGGCACCGGCCAAGGTCCGAAAGCGCCACCGGTCCCCGAACCGCTCGAACGAGGCCGTCCGGATCAGCACAGAGGCCGTCAGCCGACCGTCATCCTCGACATGGAACAGGCTGCCACACCACGCACCGCGCGGCGGCTCGTGCAGGGCAATCACCTTCATCGCCTCATGCTTGGGTGCGCCGGTGATGGAACCGGGCGGGAACGTCGCCTCCAGCAGGTCCACCGTTCCGGTTCCAGCCCGTGCCAGGCCGGTCACCGTAGAAACCAGATGATGGACAGTCGGATGGCTCTCGACCTCGAACAGTGCCGTAACGGCGACCGAGCCGGGCTCCGCGACCAGCGACAGATCATTGCGCATCAGGTCGACAATCATCAGGTTCTCGGCCTGGTCCTTGACGCTGGAGCGGAGTTCGGTGGCGAGCACGGCGTCCTCGGCCGGATCGGCATGGCGCGCCCGTGTCCCCTTGATCGGCCGGCTCTCGATGCGCCGGCTCGAGGGATCGAAGGCCAGAAACAGCTCGGGCGAGTTCGATACGATGGCCCGGTCGCCCAGACGCCAGAAGGCGCCATAGGCCGCCGCCCGCCCGGCCAGCCTCAGCATGACGTCGAAGGGATCGCCACCGGCGCGCAGCGCGCCGGACCAGCCCCGGGCGATATTGGCCTGGTAGAGCTGGCCGGCCGCAATCCGCTCCACGACATCGCCGACGGCGGCGCAATAGGCCGCCGGCGTCGCCTCCTCGACGAAATCATCGGCGGGAGCCGGGGGGACGACCGGGTCAATGGCGTCGGCCAGCCAGCCCTCGGCCCGGTCCGCCGCGGCGCGGGCGGACTCCGGATCATCTCCCCGCCCGAACACACGCACGATCCCGGCCCTGTGGTCGAATGCCAGCATGGCGGGATAGCGGGCCAGCATGAGATCCGGCCAGACCGGATCACGCGGTCCGGTCGCGGGCCGGGCGCCGGCATCATAGGCCAGCAGGCCGACCACCCCGGTCTGGAAGTCAGGACTCCGCAACCGGTCCAGCGTCCCACCCGGCCCCGAAGCGCCGACATGGACCTGGTCCGGTTCAGCAGCGACAAACGACCAGCGCCCCAGGGTTCCACCATCCGACAGCAGGGCCAGAGGCCCTTCCAGATGGCGCAGACCCGCAGCGACGGCCAGGGGATCCCGCCAGGGCCGCTCGCGGATCTCGACCGGGCGCGCCGCCCTGTTCACCTTGCCAGCCGGGCGCCGATCCGGTCGCGCAAGGCTGCATCGACGCCGAGTGCCTGCTCCAGATAGCCGTCCGTCGTCCCGTGAAGCGCAGCGATCCCGGCGAGTGCGGTATCCAGATAGACAGGCTCGACCCCGAGAAAGGCGACCACGGCGTCATGGGCGACGGACCGGCCGGTCATGGTCTCGAGTTGGCGGGCGATGCCGGGGGCCCGTCCCTCCAGATCGACAGCCGTGTTGGTCAGCAGATAGTCGGCGACGATGTCGTCGGGGTGGACTCCGAGCAGATGGTGGGTCAGGGCCGCCAGCAGGCCCGTGCGGTCCTTGCCTGCAGCACAGTGGATCAACACGGGACCGTCGGCGTCTCCGAGAGCCCGGAAATAGCGCGCGAACAGGTCGAGATGTGCAGGCTCAAAGGCCAGCCGCCGGTAGACGTCGGTCATGAATCGCCGGCCTGAGTCAGGCGTCAGGTCGGCGGTCCTCAGGAAGGTCATGTGCGGCGCCTCGCCCCCGTCATCATGGGCGCTTTCGATCACGGTCGCCGCAAACCCCGGCGGCCGTTTCGAGGGCTGGTCACGACGCTCGGACGGTCGGCGCAGATCAACCACGGTCGCGATGCCAAGAGCGGCGAGGCGCTCCAGATCGGCTTCGCTGGCCCGGGCCTGATGGCCCGACCGGAAGAGCAGGCCCGGGGCGAGGTGTCGGCCCGCCACGGTCGCGTAGTCCCCGTAGTCGCGGAAATTGTCGAGTGCGTCGAAGCGATGGATGCGGCCGGTCATTCGCCCTGTCTAGACGACCATCCCGGCGCGAACCACTGCCCGGTTGTCACGCTTTTCTGACGAGACCCTGCATGGCGTCGAGGTAGGCGACAAAGGCCTTGCGGCCGACCGGCGTCATCGAGGCCTCGGTCAGGGGTTTGCGACCCTCGAACCGCTTGGTCACGGCGACGAAACCGGCCTCCTCCAGCTTGCGCAGATGCACCGACAGATTGCCGTCCGTGGCCTGCAGCCGCGCCTTCAGGATGTTGAAATCCGCACTGTCGACGCCGGACAGGACGGCCATGATCCCCAGACGCACCCGGCCGTGGATGACATCGTCGATCCGGGTGATGTCGAATTCATCCGTCATGGATCAGGCCCGCGCCTGCCGCATCAGCATCCAGCCGGGCAGGGCCATCAGCAGGAACAGCGCGGCGGCATAGGCGAGATACTGGGCATTCTGGCCGGCCAGCAGGGCCAGCAGGGGGGCGGCCAGAAAGGAGCCGGTCATCAGCCACCACAGGACACGGTTCCGGTGCATGGTCGCGGTGACCGCCCAGCCGATGCCGTAGAAGACCATGATGATCGAGGGGATCAGGCCGGCTCCGAGCAGGATCGCATCCTCTCCGAGCTGGTAGCCGAGGGCGGCGAGTGAGGCGAACATCGCAAATATGCCCCACCCCAGCGCGCTCCAGGCCGTGCTGGAGGCACGGTTTCCGCTGGTCATGACGCCTTCCCGGCGTTTCAGCCAGCCGATCAGAAAGGCGAGAACGGCCAGGAACAGGCCGGTAGCGACCAGCCAGACGATGCCGACGGCCATACCGGGCAGTTCAACCCGTTGGCTGATCTGGGCCCAATGGATCAGACTGGCGATGCCGTAGATCAGGCCTGCGGACATGAGGATGGAGCCGCCCTGGAAAGGCGTGCCGGCCCCTTCTTCAGCGAGGTTGCGCATCCAGGCGATGTCGGCGGCGGGGTCTTCGGTGTTCTCGGTCATGGGTTTGATGTCCTTTCAAGGCGGGTGACTCTGTTCATCGGTCAGTCGGTCGCCGTAATTCTGAGGCCGACCGCACCGACAAGAACCATGGCGATGCATGCGAACTGGAAAGGTGAGAGCCGCTCCCCGAAGGCAAAAACGCCGATCACGGACGCGGCAACAATCCCCACGCCGGCCCAGATGGCGTAGACGACGCCGACCGGTAACACCTTCATGGCCGGAGCGAGCATCCAGAAACAGGCTGAGTAGCAAAGGATCGACAGCGTTCCCCAGTGCCATTTTTCGAAGCCGTTCGACAGCTTCAGCAGGAAGGTGCCCGCCACTTCCAGCGTGATTGCCAATGCCAGGAAAATCCAAGCTGTCATCGGCTTTTCTCCTGGAGCGACCAGCGTGGAAGCGAGGTCATGGTTTCGGCGATCATCACGCCTTTCCAACAGGGCAGGCCGACCGCGTCGAACCCGAAGTCGCTGCAATACGTGATTGCCATGGATGAACCTCTGTGTGCGGAGACGAACCTCTGTGTGGAGAAACTCCATGTCATATCAACTTTGTTATGTAAAGCACTTGGTCATACGCAGCCAGTGGAGCGACGGCCTTGCCCGGTCGGCCCCGACGCGGGACAAGCCCTCATGACTGCCCGCCTCCCCATGAGTTTCCAACGCATCGCCTATGAGGCCCTCGGGGTCTGCAATGGCGTGGAGTTGGCCACGCTCGAAGCGGCGGTGGCACGCACCGGCCTGGGCGCGGGCGCTACGGCGATCGACATCGGCACGGGCAATGCGACCGTGGCCATCCAACTGGCGCAGCGGTTCGGCCTGACGGTCGCGGCGATCGAGCTGGATCCGGTCATGGCCGAACTGGCCCGGAGCCGGATCGACGCAGCCGGCCTGGGGGACCGGGTATCCCTGAGCGTCGCCCGCTCAGCCGAGGTTCTGGCCTCTACCCCACCCGCCGATCTGATTGTGGCCCTGGGGACTACCGATGTCAGCGGCGAAGGCCGGCCGACCCCCGAAGCCGGCTTCATCGCCCTGCGCCGGAGCCTGAAACCCGGTGGCTGGCTGTTGTGGGGCGACGTCGTCTGGAGGGCCGAGCCACCTGCCCCGCTGCGCCAGCTCATGGAGCTCACCAACCTCTATACGGACGACGCCGGCTGGCGGGCAGCGGCCGTCGCCGTAGGGTTCGAGGTCGTCGAAGGGCGGATTTCGCCGCAGGAGGTCTTCGAGGCCTATCCCCGCGACTCGATCGCGGCCGCCCGCGCCTGGGCCGGGCGCCACCCCGACGCGCCGGAAACGGGATCGATCCTGTTCCATGCAGACCGGGTGCAGGCGATCACGGACTTCGGTCGCGATTACATCGACTTCGGCATCTATCTGCTGCGCAATCCCGCCTGAGCCGTTTCAGGCGGTGTGAATGATGCCGTTCGCGACAGTGACCGGCCAGGCTGTCAGCCGGGCTCCTGCGCACGGACCGCCGACGCAGGCGCCGGACAGGGGCTCGAACACCGCCCCATGCCAGCCGCACAGGATCAGCGATCCGTCCGCCACCAGATAGCGGTCCAGCTCGATCGCCAGCGGAAAGCCCTGATGCGGACAGCGGTCGACATAGCCGGCGACCTGTCCGGCCTTGCGCACAACAAAGCCGTGGAAGAAGGCCTCGCCGATCTGCAGGACGAAACCCCTCGAGCCGGGGTCAGCGACCTCGGCCTCGGCACACAGGGCCACGCCCGGCGGTGTGGTCCAGACGCGTTTGCGTTCGCTGGCGGGCGGGCTCTCGTCCATGCGCTACGTCAGTGCCGTTCGGCCTTGAGCGGGCGGGACAGCAGACTCCCGATCATCCCCTCGACCGTGGTCTCGCCGTTCAACAGGGCCGCAACGGCCAGGGAGATCGGCATTTCGACACCCATCTTCGTCGCCAGTTCCCGCACGGCGGGCGCGCTCTCATAACCCTCGGCCACCGACCGTTTGCCGGCCAGGGCCTGTTCCACCGTCTGACCCTGACCGAGCGCCAGACCCAGGCTCATGTTGCGCGATTGCGGGCTGGAGCAGGTCAGCACCAGATCGCCGAGGCCGCACAGCCCTGCCACCGTCTCGGCCTGACCGCCGAGGGCGACGCCCATCCGGGTCATTTCGGCAAAGCCACGGGTGATCAGGGCGGCGTGGGCGCTGCGGCCCAGACCGCGGCCCTCGGCGATGCCGCAGGCGATGGCCAGCACATTCTTGATCGCCCCGCCGACCTCTGCCCCGATCAGGTCGGTGGCCAGATAGGGCCGGAAGCCCGGGGCCGAGAGGGTCCACATCAGCGCTTCGCCCAGGGCCTCGTCGGCGCAGGCCAGGGTGACGGCGCTGGGCAGGCCCCGCGCGACCTCGCCAGCGAAACTGGGACCGGACAGGACCGCCGCCGGGGCCGCCGGCAGGGTCTCCGCCAGCACATCGGTCATCAGCTTGAGCGAACCGCGCTCGATCCCCTTGGAACAGAGGATCACCGGCACCCCCGGGCGGTAATGGGCGGCGAAGGCCGTCAGGGTCGACCGCATATGCTGGGCGGGCGGAACCGCGAGGATCAGGTCGCAGGCACCGAGATCGGCCAGATTGCCGGTCACCGCCACATGGTCGTCGAGGACGACCCCGGGCAGGAAGGCCTCATTGATGCGACGGGCGCGGATGCTCTCGACCACCTCGGGCTCGCGCGCCTGCAGCCGGACATCCAGCCCGGCCCAGCCTGCGACCTGGGCCAGGGCCGTGCCCCAGGCCCCGGCACCGATCACGCCTGCCGTCTTGAACGCCATGGTCACTCCCTCACGCCTTGGCACCCTTGCGGCCCGGCGCATGCGTCGGGTCGTTGAGCGCGCTGTATTCGTCGAGCGGCCAGCGCGGCCGGGCCGCGGTATCGATGTCCGACACCAGTCCCTTGCGCAACCGTTCCGCCCCCGCCAGTGCGATCATCGCCGCATTGTCGGTGCAATAGGCCATGGGGGGGGCCAGAAAGGCGAATCCGTTTTTCTCCGCGGTCGCCTGCAAGGTCGCGCGGACCGTCCGGTTCGCCGCCACGCCGCCCGCCACCACGAACAGCCGGTGGGGATGCGCCTCCGCATAGGCCTTCAGCGCCCGGTCCGAGCGTTCGCTGAGCTGCCGGGCGATCGCGGTCTGCACCGCATCGGCAAGGTCGGCGCGCTGCTGGTCGGTCTCGCAGGCCTGGGCCAGCCGGGCCGCGGCCGTCTTCAGCCCCGAGAAGGAGAAGTCGCAGTCCTTGCGGCCCAGAAGCGCACGCGGCAGGTCGAAACGCGCGCCGTCGCCGCTCTCCGCCAGCTTTTCGAGCGCCGGACCGCCGGGGTAGCCGAGGCCCAGCGCCTTGGCGATCTTGTCAAAGGCCTCACCCGCCGCATCGTCGATGGTGGTGCCCAGCCGCGTCATGTCACCGACGCCGCGGACCTCCAGCAACTGGCAATGCCCTCCCGAGACCAGCAGCAGCAGAAAGGGATAGTCGACCGGCTGGCCCAGTCGCGCCGAGACCGCATGTCCCTCCAGATGATTGACCGCGATCAGCGGCAGACCGCGCGCAAGCGCCACAGCCTTGCCGAAGCTCAGGCCCACCATGACCCCGCCGACCAGGCCCGGTCCGGCGGTGGCGGCGACACCGTCCAGACCGTCATAGCCCAGCCCGGCCTCGTCCATGGCGCGGCGGACCACGCCGTCGATCATCTCGACATGGCTGCGCGCCGCGATCTCGGGAACGACCCCGCCATAGGCCGCATGGTCATCGATCTGGCTGTGCACCACCGACGACAGCACCGTCGCCTCACCGTCCGCCGAGAGCCGCACCACGGAGGCCGCCGTCTCGTCGCAACTGGTCTCGAGGCCGAGCACGGTGAGCGGGCCGGTTGCCCGGCTCCCCTCGCTGCTATAGTCGGCGGACCTCTCCATCGGGTCGAGGTAGCGACCCTGTCCCGCTGGTGCAACGACTCATGGCGCAACCACTCATGGTCCCTCTCGTCCGGATCGGCACACGCCGCTCGAAACTGGCCCTGACCCAGTCGGGCATGATGCAGCGCGCCATCGGCCGGGCTCTCGGCGTCGCCGACGCCGACCTCTCCGACGCCGTCCCCCTGGTCGAGATCGTCACCACCGGCGACCGGGTGCAGGACCGCCGGCTGATGGAGATCGGTGGCAAGGCGCTGTTCACCAGGGAGATCGAGGAAGCCCTGCTGGAAGGCCGCGTCGATGTCGCCGTGCATTCGATGAAGGACGTCCCGGCCGACCAGCCGGATGGCCTGTGCATCGCCGCCGTCCCGCCGCGCGAGGACGCCCGCGACGCCTTCGTCAGCGAGACCTTCGACGCCTTTACCGACCTGCCGCAGGGCGCGCGCCTGGGCACCGCCTCGCTGCGGCGTCAGGCCCAGGCGCTGGCGCTGCGACCGGACCTGACCATTGAAATGCTGCGCGGCAATGTCGACACCCGGCTGCGCAAACTGGCCGAGGGCGAGTTTGACGCCATTCTTCTGGCCGTATCCGGGCTCAACCGGCTGGGCTTCGAGGCCGTGATCCGCGAGCGGCTGTCGCTGACAGACTTCCTGCCCGCTCCGGGCCAGGGGGCCCTGGCGCTGCAGACCCGGACCGGAGACCTCAACGCCGCCTGGGTCGCCGCCCTGAACGACCCCATGGCCGCCCTGGCCGTCGCCGCCGAGCGCGGGGCGATGACGGCGCTGGAAGGCTCCTGCCGCACAGCGATTGGTGCCCATGCGGAGATCGTCGCAAGCCGGCTGCGCCTGACCACAGAAATGCTGGCACCGGACGGCTCCGCGCGCTGGCGGCGCACAGGCGAGCTCGGCGACGCCCTCGCCGCCGATGCCATGGATCAGGCGCGCGCGCTCGGCCTGCGGCTGGGGGCCGGGGTCCAGGCCGCCGCCGGCGACCAGCGGGTCGGATCCTGACGGCGATCCGCCGCGTCTGGGTCACGCGCGCCGGGCCGGGCGCCGGGCGTACCGCCGACCGCCTGCGGGCCATGGGCTTCGAACCGGTCATCGCGCCCCTGCTGGCGATCCGGCCGATCCCGCAGGCTGCGCCCGACCTGACGGGGATCACCACCCTGGCCTTCACCAGCGCCAACGGTGTGGCTGCCTTCGCCGCCCTGACCCCGGACCGCACGCGCCCCGTCTTCACCGTGGGCGACGCGACCGCCGGAGCGGCGCGGACGGCCGGCTTCGCCCGGGTGCAGTCGGCCGGAGGTGATCTGGACCGGCTGGCCGCCCTGCTGCTGGCGCAGGGTCCCGGGATCGGCCCCCTGCTGGTGCCGGGTGCGCGGGAGCCGGCCGGAGACCTGCCGGCCCTGCTGCGGGACCGGATCGAGGCCCGGGCCCTGCCGGTCTATGAGGCCGTCGGGACCGGGGCCACGGCACCGGTTTGCTTTGACGCCGTCCTGATCCATTCCGCCCGCGCAGCCCGGGCGCTGGTGGCCCTCGGCCCCTTCACCGGCCAGACGGCGATCGCTCTCTCGGAAGCGGCGGCAGCCCCGCTCGGCGACCGCGTCGATCTGGCGATCCGCCTCGCCCCCACCCCCGATGAAACGGCCCTGCTCGCAACGCTTGGCAATCCCCCGCGCCGCGTATAAAGAGCCCCTCTCGCGCGGGCGGGCTTCCTCCGCCGCGCCGGGGCCGCCTTAGCTCAGCCGGTAGAGCATCGCATTCGTAATGCGGGGGTCAGGTGTTCGAGTCACCTAGGCGGCACCACCTCTCTAATGACACTCTCAGTAGGAAGCCGACGGGCGAGCGGCGGAAAGGCCATAAAGCTGGGTCGGCGCGTGGGTCCAGGCTGGGTGGCCTTCCGCAAGGGACGCGGCTCAGGGTTGATGCCGGCCGCAAATGGCAAACACAGCACCGAGGCCAGCAGCAGGCCCGTTGCGGAATCAGAGGTTTGCCGGCAGGGTCTCCTGGCTTGGCCGCCCTATTCTGTATAGCGGCTGCGCAGGCGCTGGATGTCGGCGGCGTCGACGCCCAGCTCACGATCGAGATAGGCCTCGACCGATCCGTAACGGCTGTCGATATGGGCGAACACTTCGCGCAGATAGCGGGCCTCTACACCCATGAAGACGGAGATGACCTCGGGGGGCAGTTGGGCCAGGGCCGGGTTCACCGCACTGGCCGAGCCGTCGGAACTGCTAACCCCTGCGTTGTAATACCGGTTGGACAGCTCGTAGTCGTAAAGGATGATCTCACGCGGTACGCCCAGGGCCGAAAGGATGAGGGCCGTGGCCAGCCCTGTCCGGTCCTTGCCAGCGGTGCAATGATAGAGGGTCGATCCATCGCCCTCCAGCAGATCGGCGAACAGGGCCGTCTCCTGCGGGCGTTGCTGTTCCAGCATGGAGGGATAGAGGGCGGCAAAGGCATCCCGTGCGCGCTCGGCCGTGACATCCCCCCGGAACATGGCACCTATGGCCGACAGGTCCAGTTCATAGTCATGGGCGACGATGGGCGGCGCGTCAGGTCCGGTCCAGGCTGTCGGCTCGGACAGACGTTCATCGACCGAACGCAGGTCATGAATGGTCTCGATGTTCAGACCCTCGACCAGACTGAGATCCTCAGGCGTCAGGTACGACAGTTCCGAGGAGCGGTAGATCAAACCCCATTTCACCCTGCGGCCATCTACGGTGCGATAGCCACCGATGTCGCGAAAGTTCTGAACGCCGGCCAGAGGCACCAGGCGTGGTGCCAGGATGGCGCTGTCTCCCTCGGGCGACGGGGTCTGGGCGACCACATCACCGACCAGACCAGCCGAGGCGAGAACGCCGCACATGGTGGTCGCCAGCAGGACCTTTGCGGCGCGGGGCATCGTCCGATTGCTGACCATGACAGCCATCAGAAGTTGAACCGCAGGCCGGTCATCCAGCGCTGGCCGATCTGTTCCACCTCGCTGGGGCGGTCCAGATTGCCCTCATAGGCGATATAGACCTCGTCGGTCAGGTTGTTGGCATCCACGAAGACCGACAGATTGTCGTTGACCGCATAGCGCAGCGACAGATCCAGGCTCTCGTAGCCCTTTCGGAATTCGCCGCTGCCCAGGCTGTTGAGCGTGTCGATCCAGTCGTCGCGCCACTGGTAGCTGAGGCGCGCCGACAGGCCGTGATCCTCGTAGTAGATCGACGTGTTCACGATGGTGTTCGATGTCCCGGGGAAGTCGGCGGTCCGCCCGTCGCCGGTTTCGAACTCTCCGTCCAGAAGGGTCAGATTACCCTGGAAACCGAAGCCGGACAGCCAGCCGGGCAGGAAGACGAACTGCTGGGAATAGGCCAGCTCCAGTCCGTACAGCTGACCGCTGTCGCCATTGCGGGTGGATGTGAAGATGTAGCCGGTGCGATCGATACCCGCGACATCATAGAGGTCGCCGACGACCGGGGCGCTGGCGTCGAAAAGGACATTGTCGACCTCGCGATAGAAGCCGCTAATCGAGACCAGGCCCTGACCGGACAGGTAGCGCTCCAGCGAGAAGTCACCGCCATAGGTCCGCTCGGGCTCCAGCGTCGGATTGCCGCCCGAAATGGTGCGAGAGATATCGTTGACGGCCGCACCGGCCCGGATCGTTCCGAATGAGGGCCGCGAAATGCCCGTCGCGAGGGCGACGCGAAACACCGTGTCCTCGTTGACGTCGACCTTGAGGTTCAGGCTCGGGAATAGGTCGGTGTTCGTGCTGGAGACGGACAGCGGCGTGTTGGTGGCTCCGACCCGAAGGAAGCCGTCGATCTCCTGCTCGTGGTGCTCGACACGCAGACCGGCGACAAGCTGGGATGCCCCGAACCGGATCTTGGCCGACCCGTAGGCCGAGGTCAGCTGCTCGGCGATGGTGTAACGATCCGTCGGGCTGATATTGTTGGCCGGATTGTACAGCCCAGCGTCACGCAGGGCGGTCAGACCCGCCTCGACGTCACGGCGCATGGCCTTGTTGTCGACGTAGAACAGATTGAGACCGCTGGGGAAACCCGTGGTCCAGCGGCGGTCGGTCAGATAGTTGGCATAGTTGAAGCTGAGACCGACGCGGGGCAGCAGGGCGGTCAGCACCACGGGCGGCGCCGAAGAGCTGAGGATGGAGCCCTCGACCTCGCGGTCATCATACTGGGCACCGAAGGCCAGTTCGACCTCCCGGCCGCCGAACTCGAAGTCGCGGCGTGCATCAGCCTTGTAGATCATGGCCTCGGACACCACGCTCGAGTAGAGCGGAAGCACCAGGTTCAGCGAGAAGGCAGACGGCGTCAGGGCGTCCAGGGCGGTGCCGCGGACGAGGCTTCCCGGCGTGGCACCCGCCACCTGGGTCGCCAGGGACAGGATGGGGAAGTTCACGTCCGACCGGTCGTAGCGAAGGGCGAACCGCTGGGACGAACTGGCCTGCTGCGACAGGATGATGGGCAGGTCGGTCGTGTTCTCGGTCTCGGTGTAGTTCAGCCGCCACTCGACGTCCCAGCCCTCAACAGCATGGTCGCCCCCCAGGGTGCTGACCCAGTTGTTGTTGGTATAGTAGCCGTCGTTGAAGGTCCCGCGGACCGGCACACCAACCAGATCGCCCGACGTCGCCGTGCGGGTACCGCCAACCGCCGACCCGATCTGGAAGACGTACTGGTCGCGAGACTCATTGTCGTTGAACTCGGTGTAGAGGCTCTTGGCGAACAACCGGTGATCGTCGTTGATACGGTATTCAAGACCCAGAATGCCGCCGTTGCTTTCACGCTCCAACGTATAGTTGCGGAAATCCAGGGTCGTCGGCAGGCCCGCCGCGTCATAGGTGTTTTCGCGATTGTCGGTCGTCTGGTCGCGAAGATAGTGCGAGATCGCAGCGATCAGGCCCAGCTTCTCGCCGGACCACGAACCGCGCAGGGAATACTGCTCCTGGCGGCCGCCCCCTAGAACCATTTCGCCGGACCCGGCGTCACCCTGGATGTTGAGGCCGCGACGGTCAAAGGCACTGAAGGTGCGCAGGTTGACCCGCGCCACGATGGCCTCGGCCGAGAGGTCCGGCGTCAGCGACTTGTTGACCTCGAGCGCGCTCAGGATCACCGCCGGGACGGCGTCGAAGCGGAAGGCGCGCTGGGTGCCGCCCTCGTCCACACCGATAACGTTGATGCCGTCGATCGAGACACTGGTCCAGCGGTTCGGGGCACCGCGGATCTGGAGATAGCGTTCCTGGCCCTGGTCGCGCTGGACGGCGACGGCCGGCAGGCGCGACAGGGCGGCGGCGGCATTCTGGTCCGGGAACTGGCCCACGGTGTCGGCGGCGATGACATTGACGATATTGTCGGCATTGCGCTGCTGTCGGATCGCGGCGGCTTGGCTTCCCACAATCGGCGAGCCGGTGACGACGACCTCGTCGAGCGTGGTCGCGTCCTGCTGTCCCGACAGGTCCTGCGCCGCAGCGGCGGGTACGAGGGCAACGGTCATCAGGGCCGAGACGGCGGCCCCCATCAGCAGGTTCGACATACGGTTTGACTGGTTATCCATCACAGCGGTTCCCCCCGACCCTGCCCGGGCCGGGTAGCGCTATATAATTCAAACGTATGTTTTCTGCGAAAACCGCGTGACGACCGTGTGTCGATCTCTAACTTATTGTTTTATCTAATATTATTTTCACGTTTCCGGAGCTTGCGTTGATTGGACTTGAAAGTTGAACATTTGTCGGATTATCCGTACACGGTTGCCTTAGGCGTTGAATCCAGAGCATTCTCCAACCTTGCCCCGTGATGCTGCTCAGATTCGCCTGACCGAGGCCGCCTTCGTACTAATGACGAAGACCGGGACCCACGGCGTGACGTCACGCGCGGTGGGGGACCTGTCGGGGGTGAAGGCCTCCGGTGTGAACTATTATTTCGGGGGGCGTGAAGGGCTGCTGACCTCGGCCTTCGAGCTCACCCGCGTGCGGGCCGACCAATGGCGCGAGCGCTGGCTGTCCGGCCTGGCCGATGGGCCGCCGGTCGGGGCCTTTCACGGATGGTTCGCCATGGCCCTGCAGGACCATGCGTTCGGCCAGGCTCCCATCCGGTCTGTCCTGCGCGAGCTGAGCCTCGACGCCGCACGATCGCCCCTGCGCCAATCCCTGGCCCTGGCCGAGAGCGAGGCGGCGGATGGCTTCTGGGCAGAGGTTCTGAAGGCCTTCAGCCTGGACGCGACCCGGGCCGGCCTGGTGGCGGATTTCGCCAGCGGCATGGCCACCCTTCACACTCACCGTCCGGGTTCCCCTCTGCAGCTGGCCTGGTTTGCCGAGACCTGTACGCGCTTCTCGGCCCGGATCGTCGATCCCTCGGCGACGGCCGGATGGGACGGCTGGCGGTTGGCCCTGCTCGAGCGACCTTCCCATCAGCCCGATGGCGATCGGGGTGCCGCGTTGCTGCCCGGGGCGGTGGCCGTGGTCGGGCGTCATGGTCTGGGAGGGTTGACCCACAGGGCGGTTGCCCGCGAGGCTGGGGCCTCCCTGGCCGCCGTCACGGGTCGGTTTCCGACCCGCGCCGCCTTGGTCCAAGGTGTCTTCGAGGCCCTGCAGGCGGATCTGCTGCGCGAGCCGCCGCTGGAAAGCCTGAGAGGCGGGCCGATGAATCCTGGCACCCTTGCGCTGGGGATCGCCGGCTCCGCCATCTCTCCGGACGGGGCACCGGCGACGACGATGCTGGCGATCATCGAGCTTCTGGGGGCTGCCGGACGTGACCCCCAGTTGCTGGAGGGTCTGCTGGTGGTGCGCGCCGGGCGGGGCGAGACGACCCTGCGGCTGGGGTCCGCAATGCTCGCCGAACGACAGGGGGCGCGACAGATCGACAGTCTGGACGCCCATACGCTCTCGACCCTAAGTTTCGGAGCCATCCCGGGCGCGTTCGCCCGGGACCCCGCCGCGCGCCAGGACTGGCTGATCCGCAGGATCCATTCCCACTATGACTGGCTGACCGGGTGAGCGGCTGATCGCCCGGAAGGTCAGGGCCGGGGCCGCCCCGAAAAGGGCAGCCGCACGGCGCCAAGCTCGGCCAACACTCCGTTCACGGATCAGTTGACGCCGGATGGTGGCCGGGGCGTCACTGGACCGTCGAACCCGACCGCTATGACTGGCTCCACAAAGGGTCCCGTTCACAGGAAACAATGACATGATGGCCGGCTTCCGTCGCAGTGGTCTTGCCCTCGCCCTCTTTGCCCTTCTGGCCTTTCAGGCCCGGGCCGAGGAGCCTGCTGCCCGCAATGTGATCCTGATGATCGCGGACGGGATCGGCTTCAACGGCTGGCTGGCGGCGGACTATTATCAGGGGCGGGCCGGACGTCAGCCCTATCAGGTGGTGCGTCCGGACGGGACGGCTCCGGTCCTGTTCGGCTCCACCCACTGGGCTCTGAATGTGGTCGACGCCGAAGGTCGCGTCCAGCCGGTAGGCCTAGGTGCCGCTGCCGGTGTCGGGGCGGTCGAACAGGGCTATGACCCGACGACGCGCTGGACCCGGTTCGAACAGACCTTTGCCAATGACTTCGCGCCGGTCGGCCTGGCCTATACCTCCTATACGGACTCCGCCGCCGCCGGGACGGCTCTGCACACGGGGGTGAAGACCTCCAACATCGGCCTTAACATGGACTGGACCGGAACCATCCGGCTGCGCACCATCGCCGAGATCGCGATGGACCAGGGACGGTCGGCCGGTGCCGTCTCCTCGGTCCAGGCCTCCCACGCCACGCCGGCGTCGGTTGTGGCCCACAACCGTTCGCGCAATGCCTATGACGAGATCTTCCGGGAGATGGTCGCCAGCGGACTGTCGGTCATCATGGGAGGTGGCCACCCCCTGTATGATGCGAGCAGCAACCCACGCGAGCCCGCCGCTGAAGACACCGCGGCCTTTCGCTATGTCGGTGGACGCGAGACTTGGACCGCCCTGACCGGCGAGACCGGGCTGAACGGCTACAGATTTATCGACGACCGGGTGGATTTCGAGAGCCTGGCCCGGGGAGAGGATCTGCCCGCCCGGGTGGTGGGCATACTGCGCTCGGCCACCACAGCTCAGGCCGAACGCGCTGGCCTGGGCGAGGCGAACACACCCTCGGGCATGGCCTTCAATCCCGCCGTACCCGACCTCGCCATCCTGACCGTGGGCGCGCTGAACGTCCTGAACCAGAACCCCGAGGGCTTCTTCCTGATGTCCGAGGGCGGGGCCGTCGACTGGATGAGCCACGCCAACATCATGCCGCGCTTCCTCGAGGAGCAGATGGATTTCAATGCGGCCATTGCGGCCGTGATCGACTGGGTCGAGACCCATTCGAGCTGGGACGAGACCCTGCTGATCATCACCGCCGACCATGAGACAGGCGGAATGTGGGGCGAAGGCACATGGACCAATGGCACCGGCGGACCCGTGGCGGCCGACCGGTCCGCCGGGGCGGTGAGCGATGCCCGTTTCGACCCGGCCGAGGACCGGTTCAACGCGTTTCTGGCGGTCCAGGATCGCGGCCCGGGGGTTGTCCCGGGCCATCAGTTTGCATCCGGCAACCATACCAATGAACTGGTGCCCCTGTGGGCCATCGGCACCGGCAGCCATCTGTTCGCCCAGTATTCGCGCACCGACCAGGGCGCGGCCCGGCTGTGGGGCCAGCCCTATGGCTGGGACGGTTCGATCGTCGACAACACCACGGTCTTCCAGGTGATGAACCGGGTCCTCGCTGCCCGTGATCGCAACCCCGCAGCGGCGGCGGAGCCGGCGTCAGAGCAGGCTGCAGAATAGTCAGCCGGGCCGCCGGCAGACAGCTCGACAGAGCAGGCCCCGGGACTGGCCGGCCCGACTGACCTGCCCCTGAAATTTAGGACCGATCTGAGCTAGAATTTTCTCGTTTTGCCCTTGGGCCTTTGAACGAGGAGAGACGATGAAGCGGTCGAAGTTCAGCGAGGCCCAGGTGGCCATGATCCTGCGGCAGGCGGACGAAGGCGCTGACCTGCACCCCTCTTGTCCCGCGGCCAGACCGGTAGGGCTGATGCAGTGAGGTCGTGCTGACTGACACACTACCTGGAGGGTAATTCAGGGGTCACTTCAGGAGGTCGCGGGTTTTTCCAGCCTACGGGGAATTCAAACTCACAGTTCCGGTCGTTGGCCTGTAGGTGCCGTTTCCATTAACGTTTAAACCAAAGAAGTTCGAGCAGCTCCCGGACTGGATCACCAGCCAGTTGATTTCTTCGCGCGCAAGGTCAAGCCGGCACCCGGGTCTATAATCGACGAAAACGGCTCGACCAAAAACATAGTTCAAACTGCCTTCGATTTCCCCGGTGCGAGCAGCGGCACTGACCGGCTCAACCACCGACAACCGAAACGCTACACGATCACTCGAAGTTTGAATTAGATGGAGCTGGTCGTTTTCGGTCGAGAAACGACCGTACACGAAGCTAGGCACGGCATTTCTGAGCTCCGTTATCCTTTGCTCGTACTGGTCACGTACGCACTGAGTCGCAACGCACGCGTTTCTTCGCATGAGCCACGCACGCTGATCGTTTCGGACTCGAGCTAGACCGCCGGATTCGAGCGTTACGCGATATAGAAACGCCACTGCTGAATCTCGTTCGGATAGGTCGCGATCCGAACAGATCGCTTGCTCCACCAGTGTATTAGCAGCGGCACAGTCAAAGCTTTGCGCCGACGCAGGATTGGCCAATGAGCTGATCGCTAAAGCGCAACAGGGAACGGCCACTAGGGCCAAACACTTTAATGCGTTTCCTATGATTTCTTAGCTCTAAAACTAATTCCGAAAAGCCCGGCCCACTTCGGAGTTGCGGATAACAAACTCGACATGGCACCCATAGCACAAATGCCGTTAGCGAGGCCGCCAATCCGCCGCGAATCTCTGGCCCTCAGCTATCTGGGCCGGGGTCATTAGGTCTAAGATAAGGTCTCGGTTTGTGGCCCCATTTCCATGGCTCTGTGCCGCCGCGAGGTTAAACCACTTATAGGCCTCTACATAGTTCTGCGGGACGCCTTGGCCGTCACCATACATGACGCCCAGATTGTTCTGGGCGTCAGCAAAACCCTGATCTGCGGCGAGCCTGTACCACCGGACGGCCTCGACGTAGTTCTGCGGGACGCCTCTGCCATTCGCATGCAAGAAGCCCAGATTGTTCTGGGCGTCAGCAAAACCCTGATCTGCGGCGAGCCTGAACCACCGGACTGCCGCGCCATCGTTCTGGGGAACGCCTCGGCCGTCGCGGTGCATGACGCCCAGATTGTTCTGGGCAGTTGCGTGACCCTGATCTGCGGCGAGAGTGTACCAACTGGCTGCCTCGACACTGTCTCGCGCGACACCCTCACCATTGTCGTAAATGATCCCCAAGCTGTTCTGGGCACCCATGTGACCCTGATTTGCGGCAAGCCTGTAAAACCGCGCAGCCTCGACTTGGTCCTGCGGCACACCCCGGCCGGTGCGGTACATGACGGCCAGATTAAACTGGGCGCGGGCAGATCCCTGATCGGCTGCAAGCCTGAACCAGCGGACAGCCTCTTCGAAGGCTGATTGGTTGTATGCGTCGATGCCTCTTGAGAAGGCATCCGGCTGGTCCTGCTGGGCCGACGAGGTACCTGCGACCCAGGCCGGCAGGAAGGCCAAGGCATTAGCCGGGGTCATCACCAGGACAACCACCAAGCCCATTGCTCCGAACATAACCGCCTCCCCACTTCCCTAGGTCTTGTCCAAGCTGGGCCAGATCCGGATCGGCGAGGACAATCCGGTCCCTGCAGCCATAACCCTATTGGCGGCCCACTTGTATACGAGGCCGCCAATCCGCCGCGAGCCGCTGGCCTTCGGCTATCTGGGCCGCCCGACGTTCAGTAGCAGCGAACGCCGCCATAACCGTTCGGCGTGCAGTTGGTGACGGACCCATCTGGATGGACGGTACGAGTGCCCCCGTAGCCATTCGGAGTAGTGTTGGATGTTCCGTTTGGCCCAGTGGTCCTTGACCCCCCATAACCGTTCGGCGTGGTGTTGGAGGTGCCGTTTGGCCCAGTAGTCGTTGATCCCCCATAACCATTCGGCGTGGTGTTGTAGGTTCCGTTGGGGGTAGTTGTCCGGTAGCCACCATAGCCATTCGGGGCCGAATTGGAGGTCCCTGTTGGACCACTGCAGCGGAAACCCCCGTATCCGTTGGGCGTACAGTTGGTCCCAGGCGATTGGGCAAATGCCGGAGAGGAAGCGCCGAAGGCGACGAAAACCGCCAGTGTGAGGGATATTCTCTTCATGACCGTCTCTCCTGTTCAGCCTGATCACATGGTCATGAACTGTAGAAAATAGATAGCGGACCTTACCGGCATGCTCAGGCCAAGGATGACGCCAACCCCGCATAACGGTTCGCGACGGCCAGCATTAGACGCCCGAACGCGCTATTGAGGCGAGCGAGGCCGCCATTCAGCTGCGAGCCGCTGGCCTTCGGCTATCTGGGCTGGTGTCATTCGGGAGGCAATGCGATCTCTTTGAGATGCTGCTGCAGGCTCACCCTGCGCCGCTGACAAGTTGTACCATTTGTAGGCTTCAACATAGCTCTGGGGAGCGCCTTGGCCATTGGCGTACATGTTACCCAGATTAAACTGAGCCTCCGCCAATCCCTGCTCAGCTGCGAGCCGAAACCAATGCACGGCTTCGGCGTAGTTCTGCGGCACACCCCGGCCGCTGTCGTACATGGCCCCGAGATTAAACTGGCCCAAGGCCAAGCCCTGATCGGCGGCGAGCCGGTGCCAGCGCACGGCCTCGACGTCGTTCTCCGGGACGCCTCGACCGGTATCGTACATGACCCCCAGATTGTTCTGGGCCGCCGCAACGTTTTGGTCGGCAGCGAGTCGAAACAAGCGCACGGCCTCGACATCGTTCTGCGGAACGCCGAGGCCATCTCGGTACATAAAACCGAGATTGTATTGAGCCTGCGCTAATCCCTGATCGGCCGCTAGTCGATACAAGCGCACGGCCTCGGCGAAGTTCTGCGGAACGCCTTGGCCGTTGGCGTAATTGAAGCCGAGATTATATTGAGCCTCCGCTAATCCCTGATCGGCCGCTAGTCGATACAAGCGCACGGACTCGGCGAAGTTCTGCCGCACGCCTTGACCAAGGTCGTACATGTAACCAAGATTGTATTGGGCGAGTTCATTGCTTTGATCGGCGGCAAGCCGGTACCATCGGAACGCTTCAGAATCGTTCTGCGGGACGCCTCTGCCGTACTGGTACGCGGCACCCAGATTGTTCTGGCCAAGCGCTAAACCCTGATCGGCCGCTAGTCGATACAAGCGCACGGCCTCTGCGTCGTTCTGAGGGACACCTTGGCCGTCGCCGTACATGACGCCGAGATTGTGTTGAGCCTGCGCTAATCCCTGATCGGCCGCTAGTCGATACAAGCGCACGGCCTCGGCGAAGTTCTGCGGAACGCCTTGGCCAGTTCCGTACATTAAGCCGAGATTGTATTGAGCCT
>Ga0247836_1003207_pt1 | contig 22246 bp, 13 predicted proteins | sample LaCruzMarch2015__4_FD_187116 | JGI IMG/M metagenome (GOLD analysis project Ga0247836, IMG submission 187116) | Freshwater microbial communities from meromictic Lake La Cruz, Castile-La Mancha, Spain - LaCruzMarch2015_14m | ecosystem: Environmental > Aquatic > Freshwater > Lake | place: Spain... | reverse complement strand
TCAGCCGATCCCGGCTCGCTGCCTCCCCCCCGTGGCGGCAAGTTTTTAACTTGTCCGTGAGTTGGCGAGCCTTCTCGTGGCGGCAAGTTTTTAACTTGTCCGTGAGTTGACGAGCCTTCTCGTGGCGGCAAGTTTTTAACTTGTCCGTGAGTTGACGAGGCCTCACTGTTCGCGTCGCCCATCCCTCGTCGCCGGGCCGGCAGAAGTCTCCTTCGCGGGGACTTTCGCCGTGGGGCGTCGTGGCGGCGCTGACATTGACAGGGCGAAATTCCAACGCTCGTCGAGCTTCAGCCGACCCCGGCTCGCTGCCTCCCCCTCGTGGCGGCAAGTTTTTAACGTGTCCGTGCGTTGGCGAGCCTTCTCGTGGCGGCAAGTTTTTAACTTGTCCGTGAGTTGACGAGGCCTCACTTTTCGCGTCGCCCGATGCGATGCCTGCGATGGCGACTTCTGTGCTGCCTACAAAAGGCTCTCGAGGAGCAGTCGCATCTTGCGGAGTTCGGCAACCTGGCTGACGGTCTTGTCACCGGTCTGATCCCCCGTCTTGTCGACGTTTTCGATCGGGGGCATGTGGGCGCACAACGCCCGCTTGTAGCCCACCCGCTCCAGTTGCGCGACGATCTTTCCATACTCGACACAGCCCTGGCCGATCCGCACCTGGAAGGCATCGGGCTTGGTGTCGCGGAGGTGGACGTGGCAGACATATTTGAGGATCGGTTCCCACGAGGCCTGCTTCTTGTGGTCGTAGATGAAGTGGCTCGGATCGAGCGTCACGCCCAACCCTGGCACATTGCGGCACAGCGAGGCGGTCGTCTCGGCATCCTGCGTCATCCGCCCAGACGTGGTCTTCACACCCACCACCACACCCAGGCCCGACGCGATCGATACCATGCGTCTCAGCCGCTCGATTTCGCCGTTGAATGGCGTGCCTAGTTCCGACGCGTCGACCACCATGGTGACAACCGCCAGTGACTTTGCCAGACGGCAGCAGGCCGTGAAACGGTCGTAGAGTTCGGATGTCTCGGGCGATGAAAAGGAGATCGCCACGGGCCGAAGCCGCTGCAGATCGCTGCAGGCCGCGATCGCGGCCTCGGGATCGGCAGCCACGCCACCGGGTTGGAGATGGGGCCCGCCCTCATGGACGTCGATCTCCACGGCGGTGAACTCCAGTTCGGCCAGCCGCTCCATCGCCTTGGCCAGCGGCATATCGGGAAAACACTCAGTACTGACACACACAAACACGTCGCCACACTCCTCTCAGCCTGCCACTCTCGATGCCTCGGCCGATCCACGCATTCGGGCCTGGTGCCCGATCCCGTCGTCACGCCTGCCGGTCTTTCCGCCGATCGGTCTTTACGCCCGTCGACGGTACAAGGGTAACGACACTCGCGGAAAAATGGCAAACCGGTATGCCGGGATCTTTGCGGCAGCTCCCGGTTCGATGCCGTACACTGCACGAGGATTCGTTTTCCTGACTGCCGATTTGATTCACCGCAAATTTGATTCACCGCAAAGCGTGGCATGGCTCCGTTCGGAAAATCCGAGCAGGTTGGCCCATCGCCGCAAGCCGCTTGAACCGTTGGAGTGCCCGCATGCAGATCGAACAGACACCGCCGCCCATGCCCCCGACACGGGTGATTCTCGAGCAGGGAGGGCTGTGGGGCCGTTGGGGGAACTGGATCGCCTGGTCGATCGCCGGCGTTTCGCTGCTCGTGGCCCTGGCCAGCGTCGGGGCGGCCTCGCAGTATTTCCAGCGTGATGCAGGCGTCATCGAAAAATACCACTCACTCTCCCGGATGGCCGGATCCAAGGTGGCGATCGTTGACATCGCCGGCGCGATCATGGGCGGCAGCGGCTTCGCCCGAGCACAACTCGATCGCATCGCCGACGACACGAGTGTCAAGGCGATCGTGCTTCGGGTCGATTCCCCGGGCGGCACGGTCAGCGGCAGCGACGAACTGCACTACCGGCTCGCCACGCTGGCAGAAGAACGCACGCTCCCGGTGGTGGTGAGCATGGGCGGCATCGCGGCCAGTGGTGGCTACTATGTCGCCATGGCCAATGGCGGCCGCGACGATGTGATCTTCGCCGAGCCGGCCACGCTGACCGGATCGATCGGCGTGATCATCCCGCATTTCGATCTCTCGAAGCTGCTCAAGAAATTCGACATCGAGGACGACTCGATCTCCAGTGGACCGCTGAAAGAGATGCTCAGTCCGACCAAGGACCGCACGCCCGAACTGGCGGAACGCGAGCGGAAGGTGCTGCAGAGCCTGGTCGACGAGATGTTTGCGAGGTTCAAGCAGATCGTGAAGCAGGGCCGGCCGAAGCTCGACGACGAGAAGCTCACGAGCGTGGCCACGGGACAGATCTTCACGGCGCAGCAGGCGCTCGATGCGGGCCTCGTCGACCGGATCGGATTCCTGGAGGATGCCGTGAAGCGGGCGGTGGAGCTCGCGGGCCTGACCGACGAGACGGCCCGTGTCGTGCGGTATTCCAAGCCGCGCGGGCTGCTGAAGGACGTGCTCAACGGCGACTTCTCCGCGGGCACCCAGTCTGCCTCAGGAGGCCAGGAATGGTTGGGCGGCGGGCCGCTCGCGGCCTTCGCGGAGTGGACGACGCCCCGTGCCTGGTATCTCTGCAGTTGGTGGCCTGCACTGGTGACAAGCCGGTAACAGAGCGGTTTGACCAGTGGGTTTCAGAGTGGGTTTGCCGAGTGGGTTTCAGAGGAGCCGCCGGATGCACATGCTGTTTTGTACGCCGTTGCGGTATGTGCAGGGTGACGGTGTCACGGCACGGCTGGCTGACGAAATGGCTGTGCTCGGCCTCGCCGGTCCTGTGCTCGTGGTCGGCGGGGGCTCTGCCGTAGGCATGCTCGCGCCGGTGTGGGCCGCCGCCATGGCCGCCGCGGGCTGGCATCATCGCGTGCGGGTGTTTGGCGGCGAGTGCACGGCCGCGGAGATCGATGCTCTTGTCGCCGAGGCCAGAAGTCTTGGTGCCCGGGTGATCGTCGGTGCCGGCGGAGGCAAATGCCTCGACGCTGCCCGGGCCGCGGCGGCCGCTGTCTGTCTGCCGTTTGTGTCGTGTCCGACCGTGGCCTCCACCGACGCCCCGACCAGCGGCCTGAGCGTTGTCTACTCGGCCGCGGGCGTGGTCGAGTCCTACCGCATCCTTGGCCGCAATCCCGATCTCGTGCTCGTCGACAGTGGCGTGATCGCACGGGCGCCGGTCCGCTATCTCGTCGCGGGCATGGGCGACAGCCTGTCGACCTACTACGAGGCCCGGGCTGCGGCCGCGGCTGGCCGGCCGAACATGCGAGGTGGGGCGGCGACCGGCGCGGCCCTCGCCCTCGCCCGGCTCTGCCGCGATACGGTGCTCGCCGACGGGGAAGCGGCTTTGTCTGACGTTCGTGATCAGCAGGTGACGCCCGCGGTGGAGCGAATCATCGAAGCCAACACGCTCCTCTCCGGGCTGGGCTTCGAGAGCGGCGGGCTCGCTGCCGCCCACGCCGTGCACAACGGCCTCACCGTCCTGCCGGGAACCGCGACCTTGCTGCACGGAGAGAAGGTCGCGTTTGGCACGCTTGTGCAACTCGTCCTCGAGGGGGGGCCGCCGGAGGAGTTTGTGGAGGCCGCGCAATTCTGTCGGGCGGTCGGGCTCCCGGCAACGCTGGCCCAGCTCGGCCTTCCGCACGCGACCGATGCCGACATCGATGCGATCGCCCTGCGGTCCACGCAGCCGGGAGAAACGATCCACAACATGCCGATGCCAATCACCGCTTTCGGGGTCGCCGCCGCCATTCGCGAGGCTGACCGCCGGTCGAGCTAAGCGATAGACGAAAGCGGGAGCTGTGTCATCCCGCCGCGTGGTTCACCAGCATGCCCCCGAGTGACGCCAGAGCGGCGTGGTCGGCAGCCGTGAGCCGCCGCCCGCGGCTGCGGGCGAGTGCCAGCCGGCACCAGCAGTCCGCAGCCGGCAGCGCGGTATCGTCGTCGGCGGCATCGGCATGGTGGGCCACGGCCAGCACGCTCACAAGGTCACGCACCTCCGCTGACCAACTGCCCACCAGCAGCTGCCGGTCCGCCAGCTTTTTGCCGTGGCGACGGATGCCGCGGTCGATGCGGATCGCCGCCGCGTCGAGCAGTTGCCGCGCGGCGGTGGCATGGTCCCGGAGTCGACAATCGAGGATCGCGAGATCGTCACGGGCTGGCCTTCTGGCGAAGAGCCCCGCTCGCCATGCAAGCCAGGCCGCTGACCGGTCCATGGCGGATCTGTCGCTCATCATTCCGGCGAGCGGGTGGTGCTTGACGAGCCCCTTGAAGAGGGCGAGTCCGAGCAGGTCGCTCTCCCCTTCATAGACGGTCACGGCGAAGTGATCGTGGAACGAGTCGCCGAGCGGATGGCCGACCAGAAAGCTGCGGCCGCCGTGCACGCCTAAGCTGTTGATGGCCCCCTCCCGCACGCACTCTCCCGCCACGATCTTCGCGATGATCGCCTCGAGTTCGCCCGACTGACCGGCGTCGATCGCCGCTGCCGCCCACGACGCGAGGCTGTCGCAGGCCGCGATGCCGGCGGCGATCCGCGCGAGCCTGCCCCGAATGAGCTCACGGGAGGCGATCGGCTCGCCCCACGTGCGGCGGACGAGGGCATGATCGCGGGCCTGTCGCAACAGCAGTCGCAGCGTGCCGGCCGCCTGTGCGGCGAGCGTGACGCGGCCGCGGTTGAGACCGTGCCAGACGATCCGCATGCCATCGGCACCCCCTGCCGGGACGTGGAGGACGTCGGCCTCGCTGACTTCGTGCCGTGTGAACTCGAGCGCCGCGTTGTGGGCATGCTTGAGCGGATGGAGGGCGTAGTGTCGCAGTCGAAACGATGGCGTGTCGGTGTCGGGGAGTGGCACGAGCACCACCGCCGGCCGGCCATCGAGCATGGCCAGCAGTTTCACGAGCCGGCCGTGGGTCGCGTTGGTGATGAACATCTTCGTGCCGGAGAGCAGCAATCGGCCCTCGTGGCGTTCCAGCCGGGAGCGGATGGCGTGGAGATCGCAGCCGGCGTCGGGCTCGGTCGCGGCGAAAATCGAGAGCGGGCGTCCTTGCGCCAGGCCGGGCAGATGCCGCTCCTGTTGGCTGGCAGAACCGTATTCGCTCAGTGCCGCCACCGCACCGATCGAGGAGTGTACGGAGAGCATGCCGGCGGCCGTCGGCGCATCGGCGGCGACGTGTGTGATCACGCGGGCGAGTTCCTGCAGGGTGCAGCCGGTGCCACCGTGGGCTTCTGGCACGAACAGTCCCCAGAGGCCAGCCTCTCCGAGCGCCGCCTCCGCTGCTGACGAGAACGTGCCGACGGGCTGGGCGGGAGCATCGTCGAGTGGAGCGGGTGACCAGGTGGAGGATGCTCCCCGGGGCATGGCGTCGTACAGCCGCGACTGCGTCCGCAGTTCGGCGATGACGCGGCCGGATTGTCCGACCACGTCGGCGACCGCAGCACGGAGGGGCTCGGCCGCCAGTGCAGCCGCCAGCGAAAACGAGGACGCGTCCTGCGCATCCGTCCGCGTGCCGCCCCAAAGGCTTGCGGCCGCCCAGCTGCGACGCGTCGGCATGGTTTTGATGCCAGTCACGAGAGTGGCGTCGGCAGGCGGCGGCCGGCAGGGCGGGCCCGGTGACACCACCGCCATCCAGGGCGGCGTCTGCGGTGCGGCCGCGGCTGCCAGTTCCATGGCAAAGTGCTCGGCAATGGCCTTTCGCCGGAGCTTCAGCGACTCGGTCGCTTCACCGTGGGCCGCATCGAATGGCCGGCCCACCAGCACAGCCCGGCGCACCCGCCAGGCACGTGGCAGATGCCGTTGCCGTCGCGCGAGGCGACGGGCGAGCCATGCGAGCACCCGGGGGTGCCGGAGGGCGGCGCGGCGGCTCCAGACCCTGACACCCATGCGACGGATCGCTGCGCGGAGGACGGTCGGGTCGGGCACGACGAGCGCCATCGGCGCAGCCAGCCCGTCGCCCGCCACGCAGATCTGCGCAACGGCTGCATCCTCGGCGAGCGCCGCCTCCACCTCGGCAGGCGGCACCTTCGTGCCCCCTGCCAGCACCAACGTATCGACGAGTCGGCCGGTGATCCGCACGTGGCCGTCGGCATCGATCGCGGCCAGATCGCCGGTTTCGAGCCATTCGGTCTGCGCGGGCTGACTGTCAGGGGAAGGCAACTTCCCATGGCCTGGCGGCGGGGTCGCCGCGGGTTCAATCGTGCCAAGGGCGCGGCTGGAGGTTTTCACGAGCAACTGGCCGCTTGTTGCAGGGCGTGTGTCGATCGCCAGCTCCACGCCAGCGATGGCGGGCCCCACAGTGCCGGGCCGCGCGATCCGGGGATTGGCGAGCGTGACCACCGGACCGGCCTCGGCGAGTCCGTAGCCCTGCACCAACGGCAGGCCACGGGCACCAAATGCAGTGGCTGTCCGCTCCCGCAATGCCGCACCGCCCGACACGCAGACCCGAACACGGCCCCCGAGCGCTTTCGGCAGGTCGGGAATCCGTCCGGAATCGGCTGAGCGTTCGAGCCTTTCGAAAAACGCGGGCACGCCCAGCACAACGGTCGGGGGCAGCACTCGGCAGGCATCGAGCACCCGGCGACGGTCGGTGACGACATTCAGGCAGCCGCCACGGACGAGGGCCGTGACCAGGTCGCCTGTTCTTGCCAGCGAGTGGCTCATCGGGAGCCACGAGAGCCGCACGTCGTCCGGCTCGTCGAGAAAGACGTTCGTGGCGGCGACGGCGTTTGCCACCACCGCCCGCTGGGAGTGCATCACCCCCTTCGGTCGGCCGGTCGTGCCGGAGGAGAGCAGGATCACGCTGCAGGCATCGGGCTCGCACGCACCAGCATGCCGCGTGACCGTGTCTCGTAGCAGGCCGCGGTCGGCGTGCTGCCGCTTCCAGGAGACGGACGAGAGCCCGCCGACATCCGCCACGCCCGAATCCGGTCCGCACGAATCCGCTCCACCCAGCGAGGCTCTTCGATGCCGCGGTCCTGGCCCCGACCGCAGATCGATCGAAATCGGGAGGTCGACTCCGAGCCCGCCCGCCCGCCCGGTGCCACTCCAGACGATTCCATGCGGCTTGAGCCAGAGGAGTTGCGAGGCGTGTTCCATGGCGGTCGCATCGGCATGCAGCGGCATGTGCACCACGCCCGCGAGCTGGCAGGCCAGATCGACGACGATCCAGTCTGGGGAGTGCGAGCCGAGGTGGGCAAGCCGATGGCCGCGGTGGACGCCCAGCCTGTTGAAGCCATCGGCGAGTTGGACGGCTGCTGCGATCACCTCGCCCCAGGTCCATGTCTGGCCGCCATCGAGCGTGTCGCAGATTGCTGGCCGGTCGTAGGATTCCTCAAGCCGCGTCCGCATCAACGCGACCATCGATTCGGCAGCGGGAACGGTGGCCGGGCCGGTCTGCGCGGCGGGCTTGCGCACCGCGGGTCGGGAGTCTGGGGTGGAGAGTGCGACGGAAGGCATGACGCGACGTCAGTCGATCCTTTCGAAGAGGACGGCAATGCCTTGTCCGAGCCCGATGCACATCGTCGCCAGGCCGATCCTCGCGCCGGTGTCCCGCATCGCATGGAGAAGCGTGGTGGTGATTCGAACGCCGCTGGCGCCCAGCGGATGGCCGATCGCCAACGAACCGCCGCGGATGTTGACCCGGGCCGGATCGAGCCCGAGCGCTTCCAGGCAATGAATCGCCTGGGCGGCAAAGGCCTCGTTGAGTTCGATCAGGTCGATGTCGCCGAGGGCGATGCCCGTGCGGGCGAGCAGCTTCCGCGTGGCGGCCACCGGACCGGTGCCCATCATGGCCGGCGGCACGCCGGCCACGGCGGTGCCCACCACGCGTGCCAGCGGTTCGAGCCCCTGCCGCCGCGCCTCCGCCAGCGACATCACGACCAGCGCGGCGGCGCCGTCGCTGAGCGGGCCGCTCGTGGCCGCGGTGATCGTGCCGATGGTCGGCAAAAACACCGGCTCGAGCGCCGCGAGTTGCTCCGGGGTGGTGCCGCGTCGAACCGACTGGTCATCGATCACCTCCATCACACCTCCCGCCTCGTCGTGGCCGATCACGGGCACGATCTCGTCGTCGAACAGTCCGGCGTCGGCGGCGCGTGCCGCTCGGGCATGGCTCTCGAGGGCGTAGGCCTCCTGCCGTCGCCGCGTGATGCCGTGTGTGGCCGCGAGGTGTTCTGCCGTCAGTCCCATGGAGAGCATTCCTCGGCTCGACCTCGCAAACACCCGCGGGTGGACGTCGATCGCTGAATCCATCGGCAGATGGTGCATGTGTTCGACACCGCCGACCAACTGCACGTTCTCGGCTCCAGCGGCTATTGAATGGCAGGCGTGCGCCAGGGCGTCGAGGGATGAGCCGCAGAGCCTGTTGACCGTCGTGCCGGCGACGGAAAAGGGGAGGCCCGCCAACAACGCCACGCACCGCGCCACGTTGCCCCCCAGTTCGCCACGCTGCTGCGTCGCGCCGAGGACGACATCTTCGATGGTGTCGGGGTCGACGCCGCTGCGTTCCACCGCCGCCTGCACGACCGCCGCGGCCAGTTCGTCGCCCCGCACCCGGCGGAACACGCCGCGTTCGGCATGGGCCCGGCCGATCGCTGTGCGGCAGCAGGCGACGACGACGGGCGTGGTGTCTGGCGAGGAGGCGTGTGATGGATGCATTGGAGCGCCGGGGGTGTCGAACGAAGCGGGCTCAGGTGGTGAAGGGTTCGCCGGCGGCGGCCATGGCGAGAAGTCGAGGGGTGGGGTGCATGCGAATGCCGAGGTCGGCGAGCGGCCCGAGCCGGCGAACCACTTCCTCCGCGCCGAGCGTGTTGCCCCAGGCCAGCAGTCCGCCGCGGAAGGCCGGGAAGCCGAGGGCATGGATCACGGCGAGATCAATGTCGCGGCCGTCGCGGACGATGCCCTCGTCGAGGGCCCGGAGAGCCTCAAGCAGCATCGGGAGCAGGAGGCGGTCGCCGATCGTCGCGTCTGTCGTCTCCCGCGCGGGCAATGCGTAGGGCCGGATCAGCCTGACCACACCTTCGTCGGGGCGATCGATCCGGGCCCGCTGGCCGCCTGACGCCTGCTGGAGCGGCTGGTGTTGCTGGTATCGATACTGATGCTGATAGAGATAAAAGCCGGCTCCGCTCTTGCGGCCCAGCCGCCCCGATTTCACCAGCGCCGGAATCAGGGGCGAGGCCTCGATCCGGTCGCCGTAGGCGGCGCTCAGCACGAGCCCGGCGTAGAAGGCGGTGTCGAGGCCGATCATGTCGTAGAGTTCGAGCGGTCCCATCGGCATGCCGAACGCACGCGCGACGCGATCGATGCGTTTGGCATCGATCCCCTCGCGGAGCATCTCCACCGACTCGTGGAGGTAGGGCATCAGCACGCGGTTGACGAGGAAGCCGGGACTGTCCCGCACGACGATCGGACACTTGCCAAGGCGTTTGACGTGGGCCACGGCGGTGGCGACGGTGGCATCGCTCGTGGCCGGCCCGCGGATCACCTCCACGAGCGTCATCCGCCGGACTGGATTGAAGAAGTGGATGCCGCAGAAGCGGGAGGGATTCTGGAGCGGCTCCGCGAGTTTTGCGATCGGGTTGGTTGAGGTATTCGTGGCGATCACCGTTTCCGGGCCCACGTTGCGTTCGATCTCGACCAGCACCTGCCGCTTGATGTCGGCCCGCTCGAGCACGCTTTCGATGACGAGATCACAGTCGGCGATCGCCGCCATCCGCGTGGCGGTGTGGAGCCTGCCCGACAGGGCGACCGCACGGATGGGGTCTGTTCGTTTGGTGCCGCGGTCCCAGGCGGCTTCGTCGAGAATGGAGGCCACGCTGGCGGCCAGTGTGTCTGCCTGCACGTCGACGAGCGTGACGGCGAAGCCGGCCCGCAGATGGCTGGCCGCGATGCCGGCCCCCATGATGCCGGCGCCGATCACAGCCGGACGCTCCGGCGCAGGCGTCGCCTCGACAGCCTGACCAGCATCAAGAGCATCGCCATGATCTTCATGAGCTTCATGATCGACTTCCGGCCCGGCGGTGGCCCCGCGTTCGTCGAGGCCCTTGTCACGCCGGTTTCGCTCGCCCAGACGAAAGACCCGGATCAGTTGTCGGGAGGCGTCTGACCCAGCAAGCCTGGCAAAGGCGGCTGCTTCCATCACTGCCGCCTCATCGGCGGTCACGGCGGCGCCCTTCAGGATCGTCTCCACGATGGCCAGTGGAGCCGGGTAGTGGCCACCACTTCGGCCGAGGATCACTGCCGACGACATGGCTTCCAGAAAGTCTCGCTCCTCCTGCACCAGTGCCACCGCTGCGGCCTGATGTCTCCGCCGCTCGAGATGGCTGTGTCGTGCGACTGCAATCTCGGCCAGCCGGCAGGCAGAGGCAAACGCCTGATCGGGCGGCACGCAGGCATCGACGAGGCCCATGCGGGCGGCGGCCCGACCGTCGACGTTTTCGCCGGCTGCGGCCAGTTCCACTGCGGCACCCGGGCCGATCAGCCGGGCGAGGCGAACCGTGCCCCCCCACCCCGGCAGCAGACCCAGTTTCACTTCGGGAAAGCCGAGCGACGTGTGGCCGGCATCGGTGGCGACGCGGAGGTCGCAGGCGAGGGCGAGTTCGAGCCCGCCCCCGAGGCAGATGCCGTCGATGATCGCCACGCTCGGCCAGGGCTGGGAGGAGAGCCGCGCAAAGAGCTCGCGGCCGGTGCCGCACAGCCGCTCGATTTCGGCTGGGCTCGTGTCGTGCAGGCGGTCGAGGCGGGAGATGTCGGCCCCCGCAAAAAAGGAGCCTGGGCGGGAAGACTGCAGCACGACCGACACCGGCGGCGGCCCAGACGCCAGGCGATCGAGCGCTTGGGACAGGTCGTTCAAGAACTCTGCGGTGAGAACGTTTTGGGCGTGACCGGGAACCTGAAACGAAAGTACGACCACGCCGTCATCCAGTCGCTTGACCGTGATGGCAGGGGGATGGCGTGCGGATTCCGGTTGTGCGGCGGGCATGGCAGGGGTCCCGTCTGGTCCGGTGGGCATGGTTTTGGCTTGCTCGAAACCCAAAAACCGCTAGTGTATCGGGCGTCGACGGTCAGTGTTCAACCCACCCCGTTTCGTTTTAAGTCTTCGGGAGCCCCGCGTGTTCATGGAAAACGTCTCGAAGCCTCTGTCCCCATTTGCCGTGCTTTGTGGGGTGTGGTTCGTGCTTGTCGCCGTGTCGGTGGCGGGCCGGCTCTGGCAACCAGCTTACAATGTCACGCCGCTGGCCGGGGCTGCCATCGCAGCCGGAGCGGTGTTTTCGAGCCCGCTTGTGGCGGCGTCGGTGCCGGTGGCGGCACTCGCCATCAGCAACCTCGCCCTGCCCGGCTACGGGTTGTCGGGCGGCGGTTATGTGATGGCGGCGGTGATCTACGCTGCGATTTCCTGGCCGGTGCTCATGGGCGGAATGGTTCGTCATGGGCGGTTGGCGACGGTCGTGGGCGGTGCCCTGGCGAGTTCGCTCGTGTTTTTTCTGGCAACGAATTTCGCGCACTGGTGCCTGAGCAATGACTATCCGCACACGGCTGCTGGGCTGCTGGGCTGCTTTGCGGCGGGGTTGCCGTTCTACCGATGGATGCCGGTTGGCGACGTGGCCTGGAGCCTCGCCTTCATGGGCGGCCTGGCCGCGTTTGGCGTTGGTGCGACTGCCTCGCGGCCAATTTCATCGCATCCCGTGAACGCTGCTTGACTGGAACCCACGCCGGTTGAGAATGCTTCAGATGATCGTCGGCCGCGAACGCCGGCGGTTCAAAGTTGGAGATGCCAACCGCATCGATAGGAGAGGTCGTGGTTCGCACCGCTGCGGGAATGGCGGAATTGGCAGACGCGCCAGGTTGAGGGCCTGGTGGTAGTAATACCGTGCAGGTTCAAGTCCTGTTTCCCGCATTTTCGAATCCACAGCCCGAGAGACCGATGAGTTCAACGCCAGATCCTTCCTCGACTCCCGCGGAAGGCGATTCCGCCTCGCAGCCGCGTCGGATTCCCATCGGTACGCAGCGGCCCGGCGTGAAGCCTCCACGGCCCGCGCCGCGGTATGAGTATTTTGCCGCACCTGCGCCGGCTTCAACTGCCGGACTGCAGGCTTCAGGGCCTGGAGTTGGCTCCGCTCCAGGACGAGCGGCGGCAACACCAGTGGCGCCCACGGGTGCTCCTGCCACGGGTTCAGGGGGCGGCGGGCCGTCTACGGGATCGACCGATCCGGCAGCGGACGGAGGACCGAGCCAACCCCAGCCGAGCCAGCCCCAGCCGAGCCAGCCCCAGCAAAACCAGCCCCAGCCGGGGCAGACCGCGGCTCCCCGTCGCGATGGCCGTCGCGATAAGCGGGGCGGTTCCTCTGAAAAAAAGTCGCCGTTCAACGACGTGCTGCCTCCTCAGAAACTCGTCGCGGTGCCGAACCTCCGGGCAGCGCTCGACGATGATCTGGAAGAGGACTTCGAAGCGGCCCTGGCCGGCGTGGCGATCGACGACCTGCTTTCGGCATCGACGCCATCGCGGGCCGACGCTCCGCTCGAGCCGGGTGCGAGAGTCGCGGGCACCGTGCTGGCGATCGGCCCAGACACTGCGTTCATCGACCTTGGTGAGCGACGGCAGGGGGCGATGAAACTGGCGGGGCTCGATCTCGAACTCGTGCCCTCGGTGGGCGACGTTCTCCAGCTGAGCGTAGGGCTGCTGAACGAAGACGACGGATTGTACGACGTCGCTTTTGCCAACCGGGCGGTGGCCGTGGAGGACTGGTCGCAGATCCAGGCCGGCATGATCGTGGCGGTCCGCGTCACGGCCGCCAACAAGGGTGGCCTTGAATGCGACGTGGCGGGGCTGCGGGGCTTCATGCCCGCGAGCTTAGTGAGCACCTGGCGAGTTGAGAATCTCGAGGAGATGGTTGGCCAGACCCTTGAGTGCCTCGTTACCGATATTGTGCCGGCCGCCCGCCGCCTCGTGCTCTCCCGTCGGGCTGTGATCGAGAAACAGGCCGCCGAGGCGAAGACAAAGCTTCTTGAAACGCTCGAAGTTGGCGCCATGATGGATGGCATCGTGCGTTCGGTCCGTGATTTTGGCGCCTTCGTCGACATCGGCGAGGGGGTTGAAGGGCTTGTCCACGTGAGCCAGCTCTCGTGGGATCGGGTGGCGAATCCGGCCGACGTGCTGCAGCCCGGCCAGCGGGTGCGGGTCGTCGTGAAGAAGATCGACCGCGACACCGGCAAGATCGGCCTCTCGGCCCGGGATCTTGTCGAGAGCCCCTGGCAGCGTGCGGATGAGAAATACCATGTGGGTGCCACGGTCCGCGGCGTCGTCAGCCGGATCGCGCAGTTTGGTGCATTCGTGAAACTCGAGCCGGGCATCGAGGGGCTCGTGCATGTCTCTGAACTGGCCAACCGCCACGTGCGGAGCGTGGGTGACGTCGTGAAGGAGGGGGAACCGGTAGAGTGCCGGGTGCTCTCCATCGATGCCGACGAGCAGAGAATGTCGCTCTCGATCAAGGCGTTGGCTGCTGTGCCGGCCGCAGCCGCCGGTGACGATGACGCAACCGATCAGGTTACGGCCACTGAGGAAGCACCTCCGGCGCCGATCGTGAAGAAGCACTCAGGCGTGCTCAAGGGGGGCACCGGCCGCGTTGGCGGCACGTCCGCCGGTGAGAAGTTCGGCCTCAAGTGGTAGCGTCCGCTCCCGTGGGGGCGAGTTTGTAACGTGCCCACGCCGGCTGTATGCAAGCCCGGAGCGTGAGCGATGGGGTCTGTCACGCTACCGCGGTTCGATCTTCTTCTTGCCCATCCACGGCACGAGCGCGTCCGGGACGACGATCGAGCCGTCGGAGCACTGGTAGTTCTCAAGGATGGCGATGATCGCGCGGCTCACCGCGATCGCCGTGCCATTGAGCGTGTGGACGTAGGAAGTACCCTTTTCGCCGGGCTTGCGATACCGCACGGCAAGTCGCCGCGCCTGGTAATCGGTGCAGTTGGAGGTGCTCGTCACCTCACCGAATTCCCCCTTTTCACCGCGGCCTGGCATCCAAGCCTCGAGGTCGAACTTTCGGTAGGCCGGGCCGCCGAGGTCGCCGCTGGCGGTGTCGATCACGCGGTAGGGGATGCCCAGACCGTCGAACAGTTCGCATTCCAGATCGAGCAGATAGTTATGCATGTCGTCGCTCTGCTCCGGCAGTGTGTAGGCGAACATCTCGATCTTCGTGAACTGGTGTACTCGATAGAGGCCGCGGGTGGCCCGGCCGTGAGCGCCGGCCTCCGTGCGGAAGCAGTGGCTGATGCCGCAGAGTTTGAGCGGCAGTTCATCCGCCTCGAAAATCCGCTCCTGCATCGCACCGCCGAGCGTGATCTCGGCCGTGGCGATGAGCGACAGATCGCTGCCGGTGACCGAGTAGATCTGCGTCTCCGGGCCGCGGGGCATGAAGCCCGTGCCCTCGAGGATGCTGTCGCGGGCGAGATCGGGCGTGGTCATCACCGTGAAGTTCTCCCGCATCAGCAGGTCGACCGCATACCGCTGTAAGGCCAGTTCCAAGAGCACGGCATCGTTGGTGAGAAAATAAAAGCCGTGGCCCGCCACCCTCGCACCCGCCTCGAAGTCAAAGAGTTTGAGCCGGCTCCCGAGTTCGACATGGTCACGCGGCTTGAATTCGAAGTCGGCGATGGGTGTCCGACCCAGACGGATCTCGACGGCCGCATCCTCTCCGCCCACCGGAGCGGCGGGATGCGTGAGGTTTGGGATCGCCCGCAGGATCGCATCGGACTCCTGCACGATCTCGGTCAGCTTTGCCTCGAACGCAGAGACCTCCTCGCGGAGCCTCCGTCCCTCGCCCTTGCGGGCCTCGCGTTCGGCGGCGTCGGCCGCCGTGGCGATCGACTTGCTCACCTGACCCGCCTGTTGGTTGAGCCGGTCGATGTCGGCCTGGATCTGACGCCGGAGGCGGTCGAGTTCGGCAAACCGGGCAACATCCGCGGTCGAGCCCCGCTGACGGCAGTTGGTGGCGATGAGATCGACATTATCGGCGACGAAGCGGCGGTCCAGCACGGGGGCGATCTCCTCGGGAATCCGCGGGGCGAAAGCCTCCGGCGGCGGGTCACACCATATACTGTCGGCAGCGTCCTGTCAGGCTGTTCCCGTCGCACCGTCGACGGGGCAGGGAAACCGCCGGAGTGTGCCAGTCCCATGACCGCAGCCGCCCCCGCCGTGGAGCCCGTCGAGGAGACTCCGGCCGCCGCCCCCGTCACGACCGGGAAGACTTCGAAGGCCGAAACCCGTCCCAAGAAACAGCCGCGTTACCACGTGATTCTCTGGAATGACGATGACCATACCTATCAATACGTGATCGCGATGCTGCAAAAGCTGTTCGGCCATCCGCCGGAGAAAGGCTACGCACTGGCGAAGGAGGTCGATGCCCAAGGCAGGGTGATCGTGCTGACGACGACGAAGGAGCATGCGGAGCTCAAGCGGGATCAGATCCACGCCTTCGGCGCTGATCGGCTGCTGGCCCGCTCCAAGGGAGCGATGTCGGCCTCGATCGAGCCCGAGCCAGAGTAAGGCGGATCCCAGATACAGCTCGCGTGTATGGGGAGGGTTCATACAAGCCCGGAGCGTAAGCGATGGGATTCCTGTACTTCCGATCCCCCGGCTCACGCCGGGGGCTTGTATGGGGAGGGTTCATCCAAGCCCGGAGCGTAAGCGATGGGATTCCTATGCTTCCGATCCCCCGGCTCGCGCCGGGGGCTTATATGGGGAGGGTTCATACAAGCCCGGAGCGTAAGCGATGGGATTCCCCGTTGCGGCAAAGTAAGCCTGCCCTGCTCCCTTCCAGGCGTGGTAGAGCGTCCACCATGTGCAACGGTCGTCAGACCCAGCAATTCCGCTCCGGCCGGCTGCGGAGGCGATTGGCCTCGGCGTCGAGGCCGTCGGGCGTCGTGAACACCTCCCGGGCCGGATCGAAGGTGAGTGTGCGGCCGAGCATCCAGGCGATTGCCGCGGCGTGGCAGGTAATGTGGCTCTTCCGCATCACGTCGGCATTGCAGATCGTCGGTTGCCGCGACTTCACGCTGTCGAAGAAGTTTCGTGCATGGAGGGCGGCGTCGGTGCCCCGGGAGATTTTCTCCTGCGGAGGGAGGCTCGTCCGCAGTGCCTCGTCGGAGAGGTCGATACCGCCTGCGTCACCCGTCTCGACCCAGCCGGTCTTGCCGATGAACTTCACCGGGCAGGTGCCGAGTTTCGTGTTCCAGTTCGGAGCCCGGTCACCGAACGGGGTTTCGAGGAAGTCGAGGAACAGCACCACGCCATTGGCGTAACGGCACTCGATTCCCTTGTCGGTCGGTTCGTAGGAAACGGGTGTCGTGTCGTCGGCCTCGTTTGCCCACTGGCAGAGGTCGGCCGTGTGGGCACCCCAGTCGAGCAGTTTACAGCCGGAGTCAAAGTCGTAGATGCCCCGCCAGCCACCCGCCACATATTTCTCGTTGTACGGCCGCCACGGGGCGGGGCCCAGCCAGAGGTTCCAGTCGCAGTCCTCGCGAGCCGGCGTCGGCTGCGCCGTCAGCCAGTCGTTGCCGAGCGTCGGCTGGTAGACCGAGGCATTGAGCCGCTCGAGGGGCCCGAGCTTCCCGGAGCGGGCCATCCCGACCGCGGCCGCGAAGTTGGGCACGCTTCGCCGCTGCGTGCCGGCCTGGAAGATCCGGCCGGTCTTGCGGATCGTGTCGGCGAGTTGCTGGCAGGCGTCGATCGTGAGTCCGCAGGGCTTCTCGCTGTAGACATCCTTGCCCGCCTCCGCCGCCAGCATCGATGCCGGCGCGTGCCACCGGTCGCCCGTGGCAATGAGGACGGCGTCGATGTCATCGCGGGCGAGCAGTTCGCGGAAGTCGCGGTAGAGTGTGCAGTCGGTGGTGCCATACTTTTCGTCCACCATCTTTTTGCCCGCGTCGCGACGCGACGCCTGGACGTCGGCGATGGCGACGCACTGCACGTCGGGCAGCGTCATCATCGAGCCGAGCACATAGCGGCAGCGGCTGCCGATGCCGATGACACCGAGCGAGATCCGTTCGCTGGCGGCGGCGGTGCCCGCCTCGAGCCCGAGGGCCCGGGCCGAGACAATCGTGGGGAGGGCGGCGACCCCGAGGGCGAGCGAGCGGCCGAGAAACGTCCGCCGCGATGGCAAAGAAGGGGATTCACTGGCGGGGGCTGGCTTCATGGTGGCTTTCCTCATGTGTATGAACTTGCGTGCAGCGGAAAGCCGTGTTCAACCTCCATCGTGACCACGCCCGTCTCGCCGTGGACATCGCTTACGACGCCCTGGATGCAGGGGGATGGATCCGCATCAAGAATGACGGGGCCAATGATCTCGATCTTGCTGGCTTTCCACAGATGAAATAAGGGTTCGCAGTTTTCCTTGACGAATTCAACTCCCTGCAGATCGAGACGAAACCCAGATGCATGGTAGGTATTCGCGATCGCAGCATAATCGTTCTGCAGGACGGCTGCTGATAACGCAATGGAGGCCGCATCGCCGGCGTTCCTGCCAATGTGGCTCTCTACCCCCGGTAAATTTAGGCTGGGAAGACATTCTTCTATAGAGCCAGATCGGCCCGTCCCTGGCGTGTCCGGTTTCACCCACCTGGAAGCCTGCTAATCCATGAGCCAAACACGGCCTCGAACAGACTCGTCCGCCGGTTTTCCACCTGCCGGAAGCCCGCTCCCTCGCCGTCAGTTCCTGCGGGGCGGGGCCGCGGTTCTGGCCCTGCCGTTTCTGGAGGCCCTGGCACCACGGGCAGCCCGCGGGCAGTCCGCCCCTCCTCCACCCAAGCGGATGGTCTGCATCATGACCAACACCGGGCTCCTGCCCGAGAACTTCTTCCCCAAGCAGGCGGGGAAGGACTTCGAGCCCTCTCGCTACCTCGCCCACCTCGAGGGCATCCGCGGCCGCTACACCGTGATGAACGGTCTCTCCCACCCGGACAACGCCGGCGGCCATTGCGTTGAGAAGACCTTCTTGAGCGGTGCGCCGTTCCCGAATTCCCCGGTCTTCAAGAACAGCATTTCGCTCGATCAGGTCGCGTCCGAGTCGCTGGGGCACCAGACCCGCTATCCCTTTCTGGCTCTCGCGGTGAACGGCCAGCACGACGGCCTGCTCTCGGTGTCGCGTGACGGCGTGTTCATCCCGCCGGAGCTCAGCCCTGCCAGTCTCTACCGTCGCCTCTTCACTCCCGACACTGCCGAGGAGAGCGCGGCGCGGATGCGGGAGATCGGCCACCGCATGAGCGCCCTCGACTTCGTGAACGACAAGGCACGAAGGCTTTCCAGTAGGCTCTCCGCTGAGGATCGTGCGCGGCTCGACCAATATTTCACCTCCATCCGCGAACTGGAGCAGCGGCTCGAACAAAACAGCATCTGGCAGCAGCGAGCCAAGCCGCACGTTGCGAGCCCGGCACCGCAGGACATCACAGACATCACGCAGGACGTCGATCGGGCGCGGCTGATGTATGACATGGCCTTGCTTGGCCTGCAGAGCGACAGCACCCGCATCATCACGCTCTATTTGAACCCGTTGGAAGTCACAGTGAAGGTGCCAGGTGTCAGCGACCGGACGCACTCTCTCACGCATCATGGCAACGAGCCGGAGAAAATCGAACAGCTCGCGAAGGTCGAGGAAGCGGGGATGAAAAGCCTGGGCCGATTCCTCTCGCAGCTCGCCGCTGTGAACGAGGGGCAGGGCAGCCTGCTCGACGATACGGCTGTGCTCTTCGGCTCCAACATGTCCAACGGCAGCAACCATTCGAACGTGAACCTGCCGATCCTCCTCGCCGGCGGCCGCTTCCGGCACGGGCAGCATCTCGAGTTCGACAAGCGGAACAACACCCCGCTGTGCAATCTCTTCGTGAGCACCCTGCAGCACATGGGGCTCGACGAAGACCGCTTCTCCACCAGCACGGGCACGCTCACAGGACTGGAGCTGGCATGAGACGCCGCGTCTCTGCTCTCCGGCTTGGCTCGATGCTGCTGGCCATGTCTGCCGTGTCTGCCGTGGCGGCAATGTCCGCCGTGGGGGCGTCAGCGGAGCCCGGCTTCCGCAGCTTTCTCGAAAATCATTGCCTCGAGTGCCATGACGCTTCGGCAAAGAAGGGTGGCCTCGACCTCGACACGCTTCCGCTCCGGATGGACGACCCCGAGCACTTCCGGCTCTGGGAGCGGGTGCACGACAGAATTAGCGACGGCGAGATGCCGCCGAAGCCCAACGAGCCGCCGTCGGCAGAAGAGACGGCCCCAGTTCTCGGCCTGCTCGACGCCAGGCTCCACGAGGCCGATGCCGCGAGGGTCGCCAAAACCGGCCGCGCGATCTACCGTCGGCTGACCGCGCAGGAATATGAAAACGCGATCCGCGACCTGCTCTACCTGCCGGGGCTACGGATCAAGCAATTGTTGCCCGAGGACGAGCGGCGGCACGGCTACGACAAGATCGGCCAGGCGCTCAATCTGTCGAACGTGCACCTGAGCCAGTTCATGGACGCGGCCGACGTCGCCCTCACCGCGGCCATCGCGACCCGCAGCGCGCCGCCGCCGGTGCTCCGCAAGCGGTTCGGTGCTGCGACGGGAACTGAAACGTGGAACTGGATCGCGAGGGGCAGCATCGTAACCCTCAAGAACAAGCATTATGACCCGGTGCTGTCCCTCCCGGGGCCCGAAGAAGACGTGATCGGGCCCGGCGGAGAAGCGTTCGTCAAGGAACGCGGGAAGCAACTCGGCAATCAGCTCCGCGACTACGACGGCGCCGCCGGCTTCTTCACCGGCGCCGTGCACCGGCCGATGTTTCTGTCGCTGCAGTTTTCGCCGATCTATGCCGGCGCCTACAAAATACGCACGTCCGCATGGGGCTTCTGGTGGGATCGCGGCACGGTGGAGCCACCACACCGCAATGAGTCGTTCATGCTCTCCGTCTGGGAGCCCTCGGATGGTCCTCGGTTCGTTCATTCACCCAAACGCTGGCTGGGGCTGTTCGACGCCCCCTCGCTCGAGAGCCGGATCGATGAGTATTCCGGCTGGTTCGAGGTGAACGAAGAACTGGTCTTCGACATCGGCACGCCGACCGGATTCGAGAAGAACACCGGGCGGTTTCCCCACGACTCGAAGGGATCGTGCGCGGCATACACCGGGCCGGGCATCGCGCTCGACTGGTTCGAGGTGGAGGGGCCGATCTTCGAGCAGTGGCCACCACCGAGTCATCAGGCACTCTTTGGCGATCTGTCAATTCGGGCATTCACTGCCGATGCGGGGCTCGTGCCGCCCAAGCGGGAGCTCGTGAAACAGCGATCCCGCAACGGAGGTAGCCGGCCGCACGATCGCGACATTCCCAAGGAAGAAAAGGAGCGGCCGCTCGAAACCGTGGCAAGCGAGGAGCCACTCGTCGACGCGGCCCGGCTGCTGGGCCAGTTTCTCCCGCGGGCCTTCCGTCGCATCGTGCCGCCGGAAGAGGTGCAGGCCTATGTTGGAATCGTGGCCCACGCGATGGACCAGCGGGCGTGTTTCGAAGACGCGATGAAGGAGGCCTACAAGACTGCGCTCTGCTCCACCGACTTTCTTTTCGTCGGCGAGCCCGCCAGCCATGAGGCTCGTGCCGTCCGCACTCGCCTCACCGACCGGGCCATCGCCGAGCGGCTCGCGCTCTGGTTCTGGAACAGCGTGCCCGATGAACAACTCGTCTCGCTTGCCAGCGAGGGCAGGCTGCACCTGCCAGAGGTTCTCCGGCAGCAGACCGACCGCCTGCTCGCCGATCCGCGGTCGGACCGGTTCATCGCCGACTTCGCCGATCAATGGCTCGACCTCCGCAAGATCGACGCCTCACAGCCAGCCCCACAGCTCTACCCAGAGGCTCGCGAACACCTGAAGCAAAGCATGATTGCCGAGACTCGCGCGTATCTCCGCGAGTTGATCGCTGAGAATGAGAGCGTCACGCACCTCGTTCAAAGTGACTTTGCGATGCTGAATCAGAGCCTTGCGGACCATTACGGCATCCGGGGTGTCACCGGCTGCGACATTCGCCGGGTACCGCTGCCGGAGGGGAGCCCGCGGGGCGCGTTTCTCACGCAGGCCGCCGTCTTGAAGGTCACGGCCAATGGCTCCGTCACCTCCCCGGTCACCCGTGGCGTGTGGATCAACGAGCGGATCCTCGGCAACCACATCCCGCCGCCGCCGGCCGGCGTGCCCGCGATCGATCCTGACACACGCGGGGCCACGACGATCCGCGAGAAGCTTGTGAAGCACCGCGCTGACGAGCGGTGCGCCGGCTGCCACGCGAAGATCGATCCGCCCGGATTCGCCCTTGAGAGTTTCGACGTGATCGGCGGCCAACGCGACCGCTACCGCTCGCTGTACGAGGGCAACACGCTCATCGACTTCGCCTTCGCCTCCGGGTGGAATCCTCGCGTCCGTCTCAACCTGCCCGTGGACCCGTCGGGACAGATGCCGTCCGGCGAGCGGTTCGAAGACATCGCGAGCTTTCAGGCACTCCTGCTCGAGAAGCCCGAGGCCCTTGCGGCGAATATGGTTCGCCAGTTCCTCATGTATGGCACGGGCTCGGGAATCCACTATTCCGATCGCCGCGAGATCGACCGCATCGTCGCGGAGACCCGCTCGAGCAACTATCGTATCCGGTCACTTATCGACGCAATCGTGCAGAGCGAACTCTTCCTGACCAAATGAAAGGGTCTCCGATGCCACGTTTGTTTCATAGCGTTGTAGCGATGCTCATGATGATCGCCACGGCGGCGCCGGCGGCTGTTGCCGCCGACCCGACGGTTCTTTTCGACGGCACGTCGTTCACCGGTTGGAATGGCGACCTTGAGAAAACCTGGCGGATCGAGCAGGCCGCGATTTGTGCCGGGAGCCCCGACGTCGCCGCGCCGCGAAACGAGTTTGTCGCCACAGACAGGGAGTTCGAGAACTTTGAGCTGAAGCTCGACTACCGCATGGACTGCACGGGCGGCTGCAACGCGGGGGTGCAGTTTCGCTCGAAAAGGGTGCCGAACCACCACGAGGTGAGCGGCTACCAGGCCGACATCGCGCCGGGCATCACCGGCGGTCTCTACGACGAAAGCCGCCGCAACAAGATGCTCGGACTACCGCCGAAGGAGCTCCAGGCCAAGGCGATCGCGGCCGCGAAGGATGGCTGGAACGAATACACGATCCGCGCCGAGGGCCGCCGGATTCGGCTGTCGATC
>Ga0247836_1003203_pt1 | contig 22297 bp, 16 predicted proteins | sample LaCruzMarch2015__4_FD_187116 | JGI IMG/M metagenome (GOLD analysis project Ga0247836, IMG submission 187116) | Freshwater microbial communities from meromictic Lake La Cruz, Castile-La Mancha, Spain - LaCruzMarch2015_14m | ecosystem: Environmental > Aquatic > Freshwater > Lake | place: Spain... | reverse complement strand
AACGGCTCGAGGCAACTACCGGGGCCAAGTCTTTGGCCTTGCCAATGGCACGGTTTGGGACACTTGGAGCACGCATTATGAATCCAATGGCGTCGACGAAGATGGCGTCTCTGGCGCCGACCAAGGCAGCAACGGCCTTGATGACACGGTCGGTTCGCATGTGCAAAACGGTTCCGTTGATGAACCGGAAGAGCAGGAGACTTCGCCGCCATACCCCTTTCCGCTGCGGGGAATCGAGGTTCGCATCCGGGTCTATGAGCCTTCCAGCCGGCAGGTGAGGCAGGTCACCGTTCGTCACGCGTTTGTGCCCCATTGATTCAGGAATTGTTTGAGGCAGGTTCGCCTGAGGCGGGGGTGAGCCGGAAAAAGCGGTTTCTGGCCGACAATTGCGACATGTCCCGCCCCGTGCAGAAATCCGTTTTTGTGGACCCGCTCTTCTCTGGACATAAGAAAGCGGGACGGCGAGAATAGAATTGTTAGGGGCAGGCAACGTTTCCACCACCGTTCCTTTTCCGTTTCACACGCCACCCAACCAACCATCACCCGTTCGCCGATCACTCGCCCTCAAGGACACGCCCATGGCTCGCCACGCTCCCCACGCCCGTCGCGGCTTTACGCTCGTTGAACTCTTGGTCGTGATCGCGATCATCAGCACGCTTATGGGGTTGCTGCTGCCGGCGGTTCAGAATGCGCGGGAAGCAGGCCGGCGTAATACGTGCATGAACAACATCGGTCAGCTCAGCAAGGCAACTATCGCCTACGACGGCACAAAAAGCGTTCTGCCGGGTTGGCGAAATGCATTCCCAAATCCCTTAGTCGCCACACAAGCTGTGTACTGGCCTATTTCGCTATTGCCGCACTTGGAAAGGGGTGATTTGTACCGCATTATGGAAACAGGATCGGCTAGTGGTACACGTCAATTCCTAACAGCAGCAGGCGGGACAATGTCGCTACCGACGATATCAATTTTTCAATGCCCTTCGGCGCCGCCTTCATCGGACCTGGGCTCAACAACCGCCTACGCAGCAAACGCGGGGTCGGGACTAGCTATGCCAGCGGTAACTAACCAAGCCAAGGGCGACGGGGTGTTTTTAGATCGCTTCCACACCGCTATCGGCGCAGCCCGATATTACTCGGCCGCGCGAAACAGCCTGGATAGCGTTAGCAGCGGAGACGGCACAGCAAATACCCTCCTGTTTGGAGAGAAAACAAGTAACCTACTAAATACTCAAGCTACATGGGCAGCAGTGGCTCCAGTAGCCACAGGAACGTCGGCAATTTTAAATTGGGCAAATGCGGAGGAATTGCCGCTTTTTGGAATACCAGCTGACTCTACCACGCCTAAGCCATTAAACACGACTACAGTTGCGGCGTTGGGATTACTTGGGCTCCCATCATCTACACACCCAGGCGGAATCGTTGCTGCCTTTGCGGATGGGCACGTGCAATACGTAAAAGACTCGATCGACTGTTGGGTTTACACGCAGTTAGTATCGTCTGATACTAAATATAACGGCAGCTACTACACAAACTCCGCGCGAGTCGGTGCCTGGCTTGGGCTTTTCGAATTGCCGCCATCCAGCGGAGTTCCACCGTACTTAATTAATGAGGCGGACTTCAAGTAGTTAGGCGCAATGCCGCGCGGCAAAATGGTATGCGGCGCGTCTCCCCAATCGCAGTGCGTTATATAAAGTCACAGCTCTACGCAAGCAGCCCGCTGCTTACGGGCAAATACGTTCGGTAATTTACAGTAAAGCGACCAGTGGTTCTTCGGGGCGGCGCATTGTTTCCAAAATCAGAAACTATCAAGGCGATTCGCCGAGCCTTCACACTCGTTGAACTCCTGGTGGTGATCGCGATCATCGGAACGCTCGCGGGCCTGCTGCTCCCCGCGGTGCAGTCGGCTCGCGAGTCGTCGCGGATGACGGCCTGCCGCAATCATGTCGGCCAACTCGCCAAGGCCATGCTGCACCACGAATCGTCGCAGGGCTTTTTTCCCTCCGGTGGCTGGGGCCCGAACTGGCTCGGCGTCGCCAGTCGTACAAGCGACTCAACCCAGCCCGGGGGCTGGATCTACAGCATCCTGCCCTACATCGAAGAGAAAAATGTTCGCGATATCGTTGACCAACGGGCTACCGACCGAAATGCGGCCTACGGGCGGCTCGCAACCGCTCCCCTGCCCGGGCTGGCCTGCCCGTCCCGCAGAACCGCCCGCCCTGTGCCAGTCACCAGCGGCGTAGCCTATCGCGGCGAGGGCGTTACCAGCCTGACTTTTCCCCTGGCTAGTCGATCCGACTACGCCGCCAATAGCGGGTCGGTCGGATTCTGCCTGCAGGCAGACGCATACAAAGGCATCGCCGATTCGACTACTGGCGGGAAGAAGAAGGTAGACTTCTGCCACCATCCGGGTGGAAAGCTCGATAAGGCAAAGACATTAAATATCGCCATCTCTGCAGCGATAAACCGGGCCGACAAGTCAGACCTTGATTACATCGGCGCCTGTGGCTCGTGCACAGGCTCAAGCGGCACCCCTGTCGACACCCGCATTGCTAATCCCGCCGACCTTGCTGAGGGGGATGTCTGGCGAAAACAATCAGCTGCCGAGAAAGTGCTCCGCAGCGACAACGGCATCCCCGACCTGCAAGACGGCATGGCTTATCGGATGAGCCGGCTCCAGGCCGCAAGCGTGTTTGACGGGCTCTCGAATGTCTACCTTATCGGCGAGAAATATGTTTCGTCTGACGCTTACGAGAGCGGCAGTGATCCCGGCGACAATGGGCCGATGCTCACCGGCTACTCGGCGGGGAATGTCCGCTGGGGCTACGAACGGCCCGTTGCTGATCGGGAGCGTGGCCTTCACCCAACGGCGTTTGGCTCGGCCCACCCGGGCGGTTGGAATGCGGCCTTCGGCGACGGCAGCGTGAAGACGATCAACTACGATATCGACGCGGAGCTTCATAAGAAGCTGAGCTCACGCGACGATATCAAGCGGGGCGGCTTGGCGGGGGCACCTCCTTAGGCCCTCGGGGGGAAGGGGAAGGGCGGGACACCGACAAGTTGAAAACTTGCGGCCACGATTAGGAGGGGAAGGGGGAGACACCGACAAGTTACAAACTTGCGGCCACGAGAGGCAGTGCACGAGTCGGGCTGTGATAGGCAGGCGGGGCAGATTCCCTTGCTCGCGCTGCGGGCTTGGATGGAATGGGGGCAGATCCCGTCGCTTACGCTCAGGGCTTTTATCGAACGGGCACTGGACGGGTTATGCGACGAGCGTCACTTAAAACTGGAGCCGAATGTGATCCCGCCAGGCGGTCTTGAGGCGGCTGGCATCGTCCTCGGACACCGCGCCTAGCCTCGCAATCAAGAGCGACTGCTCAAGGCAATCCAACCGCGACAATCTCACTACGGAAGGCTTCCGCAAGCCGGCAGCCGACCACGCATGAATCATCACGTCGGTTACCGACCGCGGTGCCGCCGTGGTCACCGAGGCGACGACGGCGTCTTCACCCTCGAGCCACAGCACAAATACCGGCCGCCTCTTGGACAGCATCCCATTCGTAAATGGGATGTCCGCTACGTAGAAATCACCCGGCCTTACAGTCGTCATACAGCGACTCATCCTCGTCGGCATAAGACTTGAGAAAAGCCCCGTGATCGCGGACGACGGCCTTGACGCCCGATTCCGCCGAACGCGCCAGACTTTCAGACCGCTGAATGGAAACCAACCAGCGGCCAGCTCCCAATTCCTGCACCGCTTCCTCTGGAAGCGCGAGCCGCTGCCCCGGCTCGACGGTCACCTCAAAAGTCAGAACCTCCAACGGGGGATTCATGGATGCCTCAACGGGCGTGGGCAAATTTTTGTTCACGACGTGGACCTCCCATAAAATACAGACGTCCGCACTCGTATGCAATTCCTTTCCGCTGCGGCTTGGAGGGGGAGAGGGCTTGAATGGGAGGGGGGCAGATCCCGTCGCTCGCGCTCAGGGCTTTTATGGGACGGAGACCACGGACAAGTTGAAAACTTGCCGCCACGGGTAGGAGGGGAAGGGGAAGGGGAGACACCGACAAGTTACAAACTTGCGGCCACGGGAAGGATACCCGGCGAGGGCCGGGATTTCCCGCGAGCCATCACTGCGGCGGCATGCCCTTGCCATCATTGCGGCCCGAGAGCTGCATGTGGAGCGTGGCGTCGATGTCGAAGCTCACCGTCCGCACCATGCCGTCGGCATAGGCCACATTCCAGCCGCCCTGATGGCCGCTGCCAAAGGCCCGCGGATTCGATCCCTTCGCATCCCGAGCCGGCGGCACAATCCCCCAGCGGGACGTGTTGCTCGAATACCCGGCCAGCATCGGGGCATCGTCGCCCTGGTCAGTGCCGGAAAAATAACTGTCCGTCGCCACATACTTCTCCCCAACGAGATACGTGTTTGACAGGCCGTCATACACGCTCGCCGCCTGCAGCCGCGTCATCCGGCCGGCCATGCCGTCTTGGATCACGTCCGGGATGCCCATGTCTGAAAGAGTGCCGAGCTTGTCGGCCAACGGCATTTTCCGCCAGAGATCTCCCTCAGGGAGCGATCCGGGGCTCGAAAGAATCGCATCGACAGGCTTGTCGCAGGTCTCGCAGGCTCCCAGCCGATCGCCGTCGTGGTTTGCATGGCCGTTCAAGCCCGAGATCGCGATATTCAGCGAATTGCCCTTCGTCGGATTACCCGGAGGTGCATGGCAGATGTCAACCTTTTTCGACTTCAGCGACGACGACTTGCCCGCCGTCGCGATCGCCGAGGCATAGGCCGATAGCCTCGGGCAGAGCCCCTTGAACCCCGCGGCCTCTGAGCCGCCCGAGCCGCTGTTCACCGCGAAATCGCTGCGGGTGGCCTTCGTGAGCGTTACCGCTCCGCCCTGGAATGACGTTGTCGTGAGCGGCAGCGACCGCGATCCCCGCCGCGACGGGCAGGAAAACATCGGCAGCGTCGCCGTCGCCAGCCTGCCATAGGCGGCATTTTCGCCGCCAGCCGGCACGTTCGACACGATGTTGCGGGTGTTCAGCTCATCGATATAGGGCAACACCCCAAACGCCCAGCCCCCCGGCTGCGACGAATCCCCCGACCGCTCCGACACCCCGAGCCACTGCGGGCTCCAGCCACCCGACGGAAAGTAGCCGAAAAACACTTCGTGCTGAATCATCCCCTTCGAGACCTGGGAGATATTGTTGCGACACCCCGTCAGCCGCGAAGACTCCCGCGCCGACTGGATCGCCGGCATCCCGATCACCGCCATCGTGGAAATGATCGCCAGACCAACCAACAGCTCCAACAACGAAAAACCTGACCGACGCTGAATAACCATGGCCTTACCCTGCCTTTCCTGATGCAGACGGGCTTGATGGATTAGGCAGCCGCCGCGGGCCGCCGAAGAAGAGAGGGGCCGCCCAAGAAAGGCACCCCGGATCTGGCATTGAGAAGAGCCGGCATTGAGAGCTGGTCGGCCTGCCGGCATCGAGAAGACGAGGGGCTGGAAGCTGCCGCTCGAAGAGCGGAGGGCGCTCTTAAGGCCTGCCTCCGGAGTGCGGCGTCGGCGAGGTTCCTTGCGACGCATGTCGCCTCCTCATCCTCGGCCGGGCCCAGGTTGTCACCGGGCTCCGGTCAATGGGCCATCATACGGGGCTTACTACGCAGCCCGGACAAAAAAGTTCACGGCCGGCGGCGGGCGCGGAAAAATCGGCGATTTTCCGAGAGGAGACAGTTGGTAGCGGGCTGGGAATCCGCCGCGGTTTGGGAGCGTGCGTTGGGTCTCGGCGGAGGCGGAGATAGGGAGCGGGGCAGAGGGGAACCGCAAGTTGAAAACTCGCGGCCACGGGGGAGGGAGGGGAGGACACCGACGAGTTAAAAACTTGCGGCCACGGGGGGAGGGGGAGGGGGCTTGGATGGGAGGGGGCACATCCCGGTGCTTACGCTCAAGGCTTTTATGGGGTCGGGCGAGACGGCGGCCGCTAGACAGCGTGACCAAGTGCGTGCTACCATGACCTAGACGGAAGTACATGTCTGCGTTCCCCGGAGGTCCTTCCATGATCAGAAAGCTTTCCCTACACGAACTGGCTGAAGCCATCGAAAGCCTGCCCTTAAACGTCCAAGCGGATTTAGCGGCCACAATCCAACAGCGGCTAACCATACAAGACCACGATCAAGGCAACACTCCCGACGAAGGCGACCAGCAGCCATCGCTGAGCCATGAACTGACCCAAGGCCAGCAGGAGACGTTCAAGTCATTTTTGGCAAGCATGCCGAATGTTGGCGAAGACCATGAATTCGTCGTTGCCCGAGACCTGCCAAGGATCACTGCTTTGTGAGTTGGCTCATCGACACCAACGTTCTGTCCGAACTGCGAAGAGGTTCGAGAGCAGACAACCGAGTCTGAGCATGGTTTGACGCCGCCGCCGACTTCAATCTGTTCGAAGACGGTTAATCCGCGGTGCGTTTCCCTTGCCTGCGCTGCGGGCTTGGATGGGGACGGGATTCTTTTTCTTCCGATCCCCCGGCTTACGCCGGGGGCTTTTATGGGGGCGGGGAGGAGGGTCGCGTTGCCGCCGGGCTTCATACAAGCCCTGAGCGTGAGCGACGGGATTCTTTTTCTTCCGATCCCCCGGCTTACGCCGGGGGCTTTTATGGGGACGGGGAGGAGGGAATCGCAAGTTGAAAACTCGCGGCCACGGGGGAAGGGGGAGGCAGGAATGCCGCTTGACGCCAACATACACAGGCGTACACTTGGCCTTAGGAGGCTCCTCGAATGCTCACCGAATCCATTCGCGATGAACTGGTAAAGGTTTTCACCGTTCCGCAGGCCGAAGTGCTGGCCCAGTGCGTCGTGAAGGCTCACGACACGCTTGCCACGCGGTCCGACATGCACGAGCTTCGCACGGCCCTCACTGACCTGGCGACGCAGCAGAAGCTGACGAGCGCGGAAGTTCGCGAGCTGGCCGAACAGCAGAAGCTGACGAGCGCGGAAGTTCGGGATCTTGCCGAACAGCAGAAGCTGACCAGCGCGGAAGTCCGGGAGTTGGCCGAGCAGCAGAAGCTGACGAGCGCGGAGGTCCGGGAGCTGGCCGAACAGCAGAAGCTGACGAGCGCGGAAGTTCGGGATCTTGCCGAACAGCAGAAGCTGACCAGCGCGGAGCTTCAAAAGCTCACGCTTACAGTTGCTGATCTGAGCAGTACTGTTACAGATCTCAGTAGTACGGTTACAGATCTCAGCAGTACGGTTGCAGATCTCGGCAGTACGGTTGCAGATCTCGGCAGTACGGTTGCAGATCTCGGCAGCTCGGTTCGAACCGTTAATATACGGAACAACACGACAGCTGGTTGGGCGCTCGAGTGGGTCGTTTGTAATCACCTGCCGGCCTATGTGGGCCGCCAGATCAAACGCTGCCGCGTCGTTGGCGTGATGGATGTGGTGGAGTCACTCGAAAAAAGCCCGGTAGTTCGTGAACTGACCGCCGAGGACCTCGAACAACTCAGCAGAGCCGATCTCATCGCCACCGGCACCATCGATGGCGAAGCCCTCTATCTCGTCGGCGAAGTCTCATTTACGGCAGATAATGACGACGTGCTCCGGGCCGCCCGGCGGGCGGCCGTGCTCACGAAGGCCGGCGAGCGTTCGCAGCCTTTCGTCGCCTGCGACGCGATTTCCCCAATTTCAGCCGAGCTGGCGCGTCGCGAGGGCGTGTGGGTCATCGTTAAAGGCCGGCTCATTACGCCGGCGGCGTAAGCGACGGGATTCTTTGCTTCCGATCCCCCGGCTTACGACGGGGGCTTTTATGGGGACGGGGCAAAGGGGAACCGCAAGTTAAAAACTCGCGGCCACGGGAGAAGGCGGGCACGGGAGAAGGCGGGCACGGGAGGAGGCGGGTACGGGAGGAGGCGGGTACGGGGGAGAGGGGACGGGGAGGCAGGGACACCGGCAAGTTACAAACTCGCGGCCACGGGGGGGAACGGCGGAAAATTCAGAGGCCGACCTGCTTCCAGGCTTCTTTCACCGCCTTCTTCACGCCCTTCCCAAACCGGCTCGTGTCGCCCGCGATCTGCGCCGTCAGCGAGGCCATGTCTTTAAACTGACTGGTCCGCGAGAGCTGCAGCATCGCGTCAAACCAGATCCGCCCCGCCGTCTCCCACGTCTCGCCCCCCAGCGACTTGGCCACAATCGCAAACGCCCGATTCGGAATCCCCGAATTCAAATGCACGCCGCCATTGTCGGCACCGCCCGTGTAGAGATTGTCCATATGGCCGGGCTGCGGGTCTGTGCCCAGATCAGGATCGTTTTCATAGGCCGTGCCAGGATGCTCCATGTCGCGGATCGCACGCCGCGTCGGAGCCGGCACCAAGACCTCCGTCCCAATCAGCCAGCTGGCCGTCTCGGCCACCTCCCCCCGCCGCCACTGCCGCACAAGCACGCCAAACACATCTGAAAAGTGCTCGTTGAGCGCCCCCGACTGGCCCCGGTATTCAAGGTTGCTCGTGAACGACTGCACGCCATGCGTCAGCTCATGGGCCACCACATCGAGCGACCGCGTAAACCGCTGGAAAATTTCACCGTCGCCATCGCCATACGCCATCTGGCCGCCGTCCCAGAAGGCGTTTTCCATCGGCTGATATTTGCCCGTGCCATCCGACTCGCCAACATGCACGCTCGAAATCAGCGTCATGCCCGCGTCGTCGAGCGAGTTGCGACCAAACACCTCGCGGAAGAAGTCGTAGGTGTCGCCGGAATAGTCGTAGGCCTCGTTCACCGCCTCATCGGCCGTCTTCTTCTCCCCCTCGCTCCGCACAAGCCTGCCCGGCAGCCGGTCTTTCCGACGGGCATCGTAGATGAGCCTGTTTTTCGTGGCCGCCGGCGAGGGCACCGCCATCATGCGGGGCATGTTCTGCGCGAAGGCCCGCACCGCCCTCACCGCCGCCGCTGTCGAGAGCCCCGCGATCGCATGGTCGCGAAGCACTACATTGGCCGACCGAGCCAGATGCTCGAGCATGTAAGGCGGAATAATGCACTGGATCGAACGCCGGTCAGCGTAGCCCGAGCAGTCAAAACGCGTCGTGCGCATCGAACAGACCCCTCTATAAGGGTGGGTTAAGACGGAAAAACTAGGCAGACAAACCAGCCGCGAAGCTCCCGATTGGGCAAGGGCGTCGCATGCTGACGATCGCATGGGAGCCCCCATGAGGAGCCCCCAACTGGGGCGGCCTCGCACGGGGTGGAACGATACCAAGCAGGGGGAGTGGTCGCAACCAATGAGAATGCCTGTCTCCAGACTCTTTTCCCTGGGATTCGCGGTGGTCTCGGCCGTTGCAGCCATCATCGCGATCCCCCCCGGCTCCACCGCCACCGCAGGCGACCCCAGCGGCTTTTTCCACAGTCTCTCGGCCCCCATACGGGCCCTGCACCGGAAGAAGCCGCCGATCTGCCATGACGAGGTCGTCGACCGTCTGGCCGATGAGGTCGACTGGCTCAAGGCCCATGTCGATTCCCACGGCACGATCGTCGCCCAACACCCGGATGTCTGGGGCCAGAACCGTCTCACTCGCCACCGCTACGAATACGAAGAACTATTGCGGGCCAAGCTGGGCACGTTTCAGGAACTCAACAACGCCAGCCTCCGCCGGAGCGACCAGGCCTACGCCGGGCTCGCCCTCTCCATGGGGCAGACGCCCGCCACCCCCGCCCGCCCCGGCACCCGGCCCACCGAGGCGACGGCCAGCGTCACGAACTTGATCTCCAATCCCGTCAGCGGCAGCCCTGCCGAAATGGTGATCACCCGCACCCCCCCCTTCGCCGCCACCGCCGAGCCCTTCGCCAACTTCGGGCTCGACAACGCCAACGCCATCGGCCTGGAACCGACGATCCACCTCGACCACCTGTCGCGGTATCTCAACCACCTCCACCAACTCCGGCGGATCAACGAAGGCGACGACATCGCCGACTCCCCCGGCTATTCGCTCAACCTCGTGCGGATCCCCGTCTCGATCACCCCCGGCCAAAACACTCAGGCCGGCCACGGTGCGGAGATCACCATCACCGCCCACCCGCAGCTCGGCGACGACCTCCTGCCCACCACGTTTCGCAGTCTCGTGACCAACGATCTGGTGGATATGCTCGCCCCCGGGCTGACGTATGCGGTGAACACCGCCGCCGTCCGCCAGGCATTGCAGGCCGCCGATGCGACGTCATCCATACAAGCCCGGAGCGTAAGCGATGGGATCGGCGTCACGTTTGGCGCAACCCAATGTGTGGCATCCGATCCCCCGGCTCACGCCGGGGGCTTTTATGGGGAGCGCGACCGCGTTCCCCCACGCCCCATAAAAGCCCGGAGCGTAAGCGATGGGATCGGCACCACGCGCGACGCAACCCCACGCGTCGCATCCGATCCCCCGGCTCACGCCGGGGGCTTTTACTCGGCTGGCACTGACGCCCTCTCGAACGCCGTCGTGCAAGGCATGCGATCGCGGTCGGTCTCTGTGCCGACGGTCAAGATGCGGCGGGCCCGCATGCCGCTGCCCCCCGAACAACTCGTCGACGTGATCGGCGAACGCCAGATCGTGATCCTGCTGCGGAGCACCCACGAAGCCCTCGCCACCGACCCCGCCAACAGCCCCTGCATCACCAACGCGGCAGTCCGCGGATTCCTCGCCGAAGAACTCCACTCCGCCCATGAATTCCTGGCCCAGGAGCGACAGTCGGCAGTCTGGGCCGAACTGCCCACCTGGAACCTCGCCGAACTCATCCGCAGCCGCCGGATCAACGAACTCGAACTGCGTCGCCGGGCCTTCTTCGAATCCCTCGGCATCGACGAACCAACGCCCGAATTTCCCACGCTCGAGCACCCCTCTCTCTCAGACGCCGCCGGCGGCATGGCAACCACCCCCGGCACGGCCTGCATGGGCCCCTGCGAGAATGCCCGGCCCGCCTGCCGCATCTGCCGCACCACCACGGCTGTGCTCGCATGGGCCATTCTGGTGGAGTCGGCCCTGCTCAACGAACGGCTCGCCGAAGACATGCGGGAGAGCGGTTCGGCCCAAGGCCTTCCTGCGGACATGGCGGGCGGCTGCGGCGGCCCCTTCTATGGACCGCATCCGTCCCCTGAGGCCCGGGCCGCGTTCAATGATTACGTCCGCCGCCGCTGGCCGATCCGGGTGTTTGCCCTCGATCCGATGACCCAGGAGCAGAACGTCGAAGAGCAGTATGCCCAGCGTCGGGAGGCCCAGATGGCACTGGCAATGGCGTTTGCCAGTGGCCGGGCCAGCGGCCAGGCCCTCGCCCGCTACACCCGCCGGCTGGAGACCGACCTCGCCACCATCTCGCTCAACAAAACGATCGTCGGCTTCGCCCACGGCCCCGACACCTTCGGCTGGCGGTTTTATCCCCGCATCCAGCCACCACCCACCCGCGGTAATCTCGCCACCCTCGCCGAAACCGTCTGCGGCACATCTTCCACTCCCCGCGACCTCGCCAGCCGCCGGCTCGAGCCCGGCATGCGGGAATGCACGGCGATCATCGTGATGCCGTCGTTTGTGCCGTTCATCACCTTCGACCTGCAGACCAACTGGTTTTCGCTCACGCATCCCAAGGTCACCGAACAGAGCATGCGGCAGGCCCTGCGGCTCTCCCGGAGTGTTACATCCATCCAGAGGACGGCCGCCCAGCAATCCTGCCGCTCGCAGAATCCCGACCGCGAGGCGGAGCTGGCCTGCATCCTGCGCCGCATCGACCAGATCGACCGCACGCTCCCGCTCCAGACAATGCTGACACAGATCCCCCACGAAAACACCGCCGGCGGTTTTGAGCTCTTCAACACCGGCATCACCGACCTCGCGCCCGAACTGATCGGCTGGTATGGGGCGCAGGGCGTCGCTCCCGCCGGCACGACTGTGTTGTTTCTCGCCGGCAAGGGCTTTAGTGTGCACGACACGAGCGTCATCGCCGGCGGCCGCCCGGCAAAGGTCACGCTCCTGAGCCGGGATCTGCTGCAGGTCGAGATCCCGCCGGGCGTGCAGACGATTTCCCCAGCCGGCGACTGTGGCTGCGGTGTGGGAAACGCCCTCGCCGCCCGGCGAAATCAGGCCGCCATTCGGCTTGCGAGTGCCGCCGAGCCACTGCCCGCGCCGACGGGCGAGGACGTGCCGGGGGGCGAGGCGCAGGCGAGCAGCCAGGCAACGCCGCCCAGTCAGCCAACGCCTGCGGCACGGCCGTCGCTGCGTTTTTCGCTGCCGCCGCTTGAGGCTGTCTCGCCGCCGCCGGTTGTTCTCCCAGAGGGTGCCTGCGGGTGCGGCATCGACTGCCATGCACGCGAAGTCGTCGACGTGCATCTGGCCACGCCCTACGGCGTGAGCGGTTCTCTGCTGATCCCCGTCATCCGGCCGGAGTCGCTTGTGGCAGACCGCTGCATGCTGGCCGTGGCCGCAGGCAGTGTCGTGCGGCTCACCGCCACGAAGACGAAGGCGGGCACCTGGCGGGTGAACGAGTTCTTCGAGTCGGTGCCCGATGCGATCACGATCCACGCCCCGCCGGTCTTTGCCGCGCCGTCGAAGGCAGCGATCAACTTCCTGCTCCGCGACACCACCACGGGCGCGACGGCCGGAACGTTTTCAATCCCCGCGCCCCCCTTCGACGCCCGCGCACAGGCCTTCGTGCTTGCCGGCGCCGATCTCCGCAACTTCGTCGGCGACACCTCGCGGCCGGCCACCGACAAGACGCTGCGGGGCGCCGTGAAGCCGTATCTCGACAGCGTGGCGACCGGCACAACGCCAGACGGCAAGCCAGCGGTCAACCGCGATCTCATGCTCGTGGCATCGCTTGTGACCGAGCAGAAGACGATCCCGATCGAGGGCACGATCGCCGTCGAGGTCCGGGAGAGCAATCAGGCCAGCGACCCAATTGACCCCGCCCCATAAAAGCCCGGAGCGTAAGCGATGGTGTCAGCCGTACGCTCGACGCAACGCCCCGTGTGGCATCCGATCCCCCCACCCCATAAAAGCCCGGAGCGTAAGCGATGGGATCGGCGTCACGCGCGGCGCAACCCCATGCATAACATCCGATCCCCCGGCTCACGCCGGGGGCTTTTATGGGAGCGCGACCGCGATCCCTCGCCCCATAAAAGCCCGGAGCGTAAGCGATGGGATCAGCGTGACGATTGACGCAGCGCCGCGTGTAACATCCGATCCCCCGGCTCACGCCGGGGGCTTTTATGGGAAGCGCGACCGCGATCCCCCGCCTCATAAAAGCCCGGAGCGTAAGCGATGGGATCAGCGTCACGCGCGACGCAACCCCATGCGTGGCATCCGATCCCCCGGCTCACGCCGGGGGCTTTTATGGGAAGCGCGACCGCGATCCCCCACCCCATAAAAGCCCGGAGCGTAAGCGATGGGATCGGCGTCACGCGCGGCGCAACCCCATGCATAACATCCGATCCCCCGGCTCACGCCGGGGGCTTTTATGGCGGATCGGCCCAAAATCGGCCATTTACCGGGGCTTGCCAAAAGGTGTACGCATGTATACAATGCTCCCATGCCGCATCCCTCACGCCCACAATTCGTGCCCGAACCGTTGGCGTTCTTCCTGACATGGACGACCTACGGCTCATGGCTGCCCGGCGATGCACGCGGCTGGGTCAATGATCATGGCCTGACTCGCCCACCGAATGTCCGTCTCGCACGGCACGCCGGTCAAATCATGCGCGGCCATACGGTCGAGCTAACCACACCTCAACGGCAGACCGTCGAGCAGGCAATCGTGGAGCAATGTGCGTTTCGTGAATGGACGCTCCATGCTGTCAACTGTCGGACGAGCCACGTCCATGTTGTTGTCTCGACGGACGGCCGCTCGCCAGACCGCGTCATGGGTGGCTTGAAGGCATGGTGTTCACGGCGGTTGTCCGATGGGCTGCAAGGTACGGGTTTCTGGTGGACGAAGGGCGGAAGCATGCGACGGCTTTACGACACACGCGGGATTGAGGCAGTGGTTACGTATGTTATGGAGTGCCAAGACCAGCCGCGGGGATAAAGCGACCCCACATGCAACCCCCGATCCCCCCCCGCCCCATACAAGCCCGGAGCGTAAGCGATGGGATCGGCCAAACGTTTGGCGCAACCCCGCGCGTAGCATCCGATCCCCCACGCCCCAAAAAAGCCCGGAGCGTAAGCGATGGGATCGGCGTGACGTTTAACGCGACCCCGCATTTAACATCCTATCCCCCGGCTCACGCCGGGGGCTTTTATGACGGACTTGTGTCAGCCAACGTTCGACGCGTCCCTCACACCAGCGCCGCGAGCCGATCGCAAAACCGCTCCCGCGACAACATCTCGCCCACCCACGCACGGCCCACGGCCCCCGCCGCGGCCACGGTCGCGTCGGACGCCGCCACAAACTCGCGGATCGCCGCCACGGCCGTCGCCTCGGCGTTATCCCCAAGCAGCCAGCCGCAGGCAAACCGTCCATCACGGGCCGGCATCTCGTGGGCCAGATCGTGGCCAGGAGAGAGAATCACCGGCAGGCCATAGGCCAAAGCCTCCGCCGCCGCATACCCAAAATTCTCCTGGAACGACAGCGAGATAAACCCGTCGCTCGCAAGCATCGCATCGGCGACCGCACCCCCCACCAGCGGCCCAACCACGTGCACGCGATCCCGATAGGCGGCAGGGATCGCAGCCCGAACATCCTCCTGCGTGAGATCACCATCCATGCCGGCCACCACGAGATGGCAGTTGCTCTGCGAACCGACCTGCGCCGCCGCCGCGAATGCCCGCACGGTTTCGAGAGGCCGCTTGAGCGAGTGCAGCCTGCCCAGAAAGAGCAGCAGCCGCGCCGAGTCGGGAATGCCATGCCTGGCCCGAAACCCCGCCCGAACCGACGCCCGGCCGTTGAGTGGCGGACAATCGACCGGCCAGTGAACCACCAAGGTCCGATCGGTCGACCGCTCCGCCAGAATCCAGGGCAACGACTTCTCCAGACTCCGACGCGAAGAGAGCAACACCCGCTCCGCATCGGCAAGATACGACCGGCCATAGGCCTCGAGCCAGAGCCGTTTGAGCAGGCCGCGATGGCTGAGGCCCCACGGATCGAGGCAGCCGTGCGGCACCGCCCAATACCGCCGGCCCTGCCGCCGCGCCCAGGCTCGAGCCCATGGTGCGTGCCCCCGAAACAGCGAGTGCACGATGAGCAGATCGGCATCGGCCACGGCCGCATCAGCACGCCGGGCAACAGCAGGCGCCATCACATGGCAGCCCCGGAACAGCCAGCTCGTGCCGCAGCCGATCCGACAGACCGACACGCCGTCCTCGACATCGACGCTTTCCGCCCCGCCAGCACCCAACGAAAGAATGGGCGCTGCGAGGGCCCGCGAAAAATCCCGCACCGACCGATGCAGACCACCATGGGCCGGGTCGTGCGTCAGACAGACATTGTAGAACTGCATGGAGTCTCCGCACCGGCGACCGCCACCGGCAAGAGCAGCCAGAGCTTCAGGACTTCCGGCCCGGAGCGGCAGTGCCGTCGTCCAGCCACATCCGGCCAACGAGGCCCGCCACCGCCGCACCCGCCAAGGGGCCCGCCGCATACATCCAGAGCGTCGTGAAATCGAGCCGCGCCACGGCCGAAGCGACCGCCCGGGCTGGATTCATCGCCGCGCCCGTGAATGGCAGGCCGGCCAACGCCGCGGCCACGACGGCCAGCCCGATCGGCAGCGGCGCCGTCTGCCCCAGCTTGCTGCCGAACACGCAGCCGAGAAATACGGCCGACCAGACCATGCCCAGCAATCCCTCGACGACCACCGTCCTGATCGGATCGGCCTTTGTAAAGCTGCCGACCGGCATGCCCATCGCCGTGCCCGCGCCCGCCAGCAGCCACATCACGAGCAGCCCCGCCAGGCACCCACCGGCCAACTGCCCGGCGACGCAGGCCAGCACCCGCAGCAGACTGCCGCGGCCCGTCGCGAAGATCGCGAGCGTGACGGCCGGATTGAGGTGCACCGGTCCGAAGCTTCCGCAGACATGCATCGCCGCCATCACAGCCAGCCCGTAGGCCACCGCCGTCACGATCCTGGCCGCGTCGCCCTGCGACGTTCCCGCCATGGCCAGGATGGCGATCGTGCAGAGTATGAAGGTGCCGAAGAGTTCGGCGGCGAAACGTTTGAGATGATCCATCGTGCGGGTGTCCGGATTGAAATCAGATTGTCAGTCAGGCCAATGGTGCCAGTCAAGGTTGTCGCCACCTGCCCGGAGGCCTGCAGCGAGTCGGGGTCTGATCCACCCTCGCATCACGTCATGCGGCAGGGTGCTTGACCGGGGGATACGCAGAGCGGTTGCACAGAAATGGACCGATCGCGAGCCAGTCCACCGAGCTTCGCAGAAAGCAGTCGATGGCGTCCTCCGGCGACTCCACGATCGGCTCCTGAATATTGAACGACGTATTGAGCAGCACCCCGATGCCCGTGCGTTGTTCGAATGCGTCGAGGAGCGCCCAATAGAGCGGATTCACCGCCCGGCTCACCGTGTGCACGCGAGCGGTGCCGTCGACGTGCGTGACGGCCGGGATGACCGCGTGCTTGTCAGCGCGGACACGTGCGACGATGTTCATGTAGGGCGACGGCTGGTTCATTTCGAAGAATGTCTCCGCCACCTCTTCCTTGCACGAGGGAGCGAATGGACGGAACAACTCCCGCTTCTTGATCTTCGCGTTGAGGATCTCGCGGATCCCGTCATGCCGTGGATCCGCCAGGAACGAACGGTTGCCAAGGGCCCGCGGACCAAACTCCGAACCTCCCTGAAACCAGGCGACCACCTCCGATCGGGCCAGCGCGTCGGCCGTTTGGTTGACGAGCTCGGCCTCCCCGAGCGGCTCAGGCGGCGTGAGGCCGCGCCGGCGAAACACGTCGATGATTTCCGCCGGCGAGTAGGCCCGACCGAGGTACGGAGTGGGCATCCGCACAGTCAAGGAGGGATTGCGGGCGAGTGACTCAGAGACCGCCGCCCCCACCGCGCAGCCGGCGTCGTGCGGCGCCGGCGGCACCAGAATGCTCGTGAACAGGCCGTCACGAATCAGCCTGCCGTTGGCCGTCACGTTGAGGCCACAGCCGCCGGTGATGCAGAGCCGGTCGAATTCCGGCCGCTGCTGCTTCGCCCAAACGACGACATCGAGCATGATCTCCTCAAACACCGCCTGCACGCTCGCCGCCACGTCGCGGTGGTGGTCGGTGAACTCCTCCGTGGGCGAGCGGGCAGGGCCAATCAGGCGCACCAGCCCAGCGGGGAAGCGGCCCTCCAGGGCGGCGTGGTAGTCGATCAGGGAACGGTCCAGCCGGTAGCCTCCGGCGGGTGATCGACGCAAGGCCTGGGACAGCAAGATCTCCTTGAACCGCGGCTGGCCGTAGGGCGCCAGCCCCATCATCTTGTATTCGCCCTCGAGCATCCGGAAGCCGAGAAAGCCGGTCATCGCGCTGTAGAAGTGACCGAGCGAATTGGGCCAGCGGATGGCTTTGAGCCGGCGCAGCCGACCATGCTCCCAGGCGAAGACCACCGTCGAGTGTTCTTCACCGCCGCCGTCATAGCTCAAGCAGAGGCCACGATCCCAACCCGAAATCGGGCAGACGCTCATGGCATGGGATTCGTGGTGGTCGATGTAGCAGACGTCGCCCTGAAAGCTGCCCGCATGGCGTTGCAGGAGTCGCCGAATCCGCACCAGGTCCAGCCACGACCCGCGGAGCTCCGGATAGTCCACCGATCCGCGGCCCGCCAGGCGGGGCGAGAAGAGTTGCGCAACGCGACGCACCCGAGCGCCGGCACGGATCGGATGCAGCAGCATGTCGCCTGCGACCGCAGCCGCCCGACCCCAGATCCGCCACGGCTGCCAATAGACCGCTACGGCGTCAATATCTGACAGCGTGACGCCAGCACTCTGCAAAACGCAATCGATCGCACGGTGAGGAAATCCCCCGTCGTTCTTGAGCCGCGTGAGCCTCTCTTCCTCGATCGCAGCCACAACATGGCCGTCTTCGACGATCGCGGCAGCGCTGGCGCCCATTGTCGCCAGTCCGAGAATCCTCATAGCACCTCTATCCTCTTCGGCACGACCGTCTGTCAATCGATTTGTTTATTGGAGTATACCGTCACGCCGACACTATCGCTCACGCTCCGGGCTTGTATGGGGCGTGGGGGATCGGATGCCACACGTGGGGTTGCGCCGAACGTCGTTCCGATCCCATCGCTTACGCTCCGGGCTTTTATGGGGCGTGGGGGATCGCGGTCGCGCTTCCCATAAAAGCCCCCGGCGTGAGCCGGGGGATCGGATGCCACACGTGGGGTTGCGCCAAATGTCGGTCCGGTCCCATCGCTTACGCTCCGGGCTTGTATGCGGCCGGGGGATCGGATGCCACACGCGGGGTTGCGTCGAACGTCACGCTGACACAATCGCTTACGCTCCGGGCTTGTATGCGCCTGCCCGTGCCAACCTCACGACCGCATCTGACGCCGCTCCACGGGCGTTCCAAATTGAACCCGTGCCGGATCGAAGAACGCATCGGCCGACATGTAGGGTCGATCCCACTGTTTGCCGGGATCGGCCCAGACCTCGAAGGCAAACCCCGCGTCGAGACACGGGATGCCCAGAGGTCGCAGCTGGGGAAACAACGCCGACTTGCCGACACCGCCGCCGAGCAGACAGATGTCGGGCTTGTCGTGCAGGCGGGAGAGATCGAGCACGTCGGCGAACGACCGGGAGGCGGAAATGCCCAGCCACTCGATGCTGTGAGGATGCGTCTCGCGAAGCGATCGAGTGATGGCCTCTCGCTTCTCCCCCGTCGCCGAGTGCACGACCAGCACCCGCCGACCCGCGAGCAGCGTCGGAAAGACCGGCCCGCGGAGCAACGCGTAGACGAAATAAAATGGTGCATAGTTGTCGAGCGTGAGGCTGATGTCGTGCGCCGTGAGCCACTTTCCCAGGGCCGGGAAATACTGCTCCTGAAATGGCGTCTTGCCGTAGCTGAGATGCAACGCGAGAACCCCTTCCCGTGCGATCTCGGCATAGCAGGACGCGAGCCGGGGCACGACCTGCTGCCGCTCGGCATGGGACATCGCCCCGGAAGAGACTCCAGGAGCCGTCTGGGCCCGAAAGCCGCGGAGCCGCTGGCGGACGATTTCCCGGGCCTGCGAGAGCCGGATCTTCAGCCGACGCGAAAACGGATGCCGGGGGCACGGCGGCTGAAAGCCAAAGAGCAGTAGAAACTCGCCGTCGCTCATGCGGCAGACAGGCAGGTAGGTCGAACCGACCGCCTGCAGCACGCGGTCGGCAAACCCCTCGAACCAGGCCCCGCACTCGACCGTCTCCGGCGCGAAGACAAACGCCTGCGGGTATCGCTGTCGCTCGAATCCCGGCACATAAAACGGCACGCTCGTCGGCAGGACCCGATACGCCTCAGGCAGCACGATCGGTGGCTCTGTCGGAAGAGCTGCCAAAGACTGGGGCATGTGATCGGGAGACTTCATGGCAGTCGCGGGTCACCGTCTGTTGCGGCCGTAAAACCCGGGTAGTCTAGCATGTCGCACCTCCGCCCAATCATGAAGCCGCCCGGCCTGGCGACCGCCGATGCAGATCGCACACCTCAACTATTCCGACAGCATCGGCGGGGCGGCCCGCGCCGCCAATCGCATTCACCATGCCCTGCGGGACGAAGGCATCGAGTCATTCCTGCTCGTGAACCGCGGATCCCTGCCCGACCCGACGGTCATCACGCCGGCCACGGCGCCGGGCCGGCTGCTGGCCAGGGCGCGGCGGTTGCTTGCCTCCCCCTGGCGGAGCCTCCTGAAAACGGACGACTTGTCGCTCCATTCCCCGGCCTGTATTCCGTCGGGCTGGGCCCGCCGCCTCAATGCCTCTGCCGCGGACGTCGTGCACCTGCACTGGATCAACGGCGAGATGATGTCGATCGCCGACATCGGCCGGCTGACGAAGCCCACGGTCTGGACCCTCCACGACATGTGGGCCTTCTGCGGCGCCGAACACTACACCGACAGCACCCGCTGGCGGGAGGGCTACACCGTCGCGAATCGACCGCCACAGGAGTCGGGCTTCGACCTGAACCGCTGGACCTGGCGGCGCAAGCAGCGGCACTGGCGTCGGCCGTTGCAGATTGTCACGCCCAGCCGCTGGCTGGCCGGGTGCGTGCAACAGAGCGAGCTTTTGAAAAGCTGGCCCGTCGCGGTCATCCCCAATCCCATCGACACCACGGTCTGGCAGCCGGTCGAGAGGCAGTTGGCCCGTCGTACGTTGAATCTCCCGCTGCAGTCGCCGATCCTGCTCTTCGGCGGCTTGGGGGCCGTGGAGGATCGGCGAAAAGGCTTCGATCTGCTGCGTGACGCCGTGCAGGTGCTCCGAGGCCGCGTCGAAGGGCTCGAACTGGTCGTCTTCGGGCAGTTGGCACCGACGGAAGCGGCTCCCCTGGGCCTTCCGATCCGCCACACCGGCTACGTGCACGACGACGCCAGGCTCCGACTGCTCTACAGCGCGGCTGACGCAGTGGTGGTTCCCTCCCGGCTCGAAGCCTTTGGCCAGACCGCGTCGGAAGCCCACGCCTGCGGCACGCCCGTGATCGCCTTCGACAACAGCGGTCCGGCCGACATCGTCGAGCATCGCAACACCGGCTATCTCGCCCGGGCGTTCGAGGTGCAGGATCTCGCCAATGGCATTGCGTGGGTGCTCGAGGCCGACGCAGAAGGCCGGCGGCTCGGGATCGCGGCCCGCGAGCGGGCCTGCCGCCTCTGGGACTCCCGCGTCGTAGCCCGCCACTACACCGACCTCTACGAATCGGTGCTGCACGCCGCTCAATAGCCGCGCCGCATAGAAGCCCTGAGCGTAAGCGACGGGATCAGCGTGACGTTTGACGCAACGTCCCGTGTGGCATCCGATCCCCCGGCTCACGCCGAGGGCTTTTATGGGAGGCCGCATACAAGCCCTGAGCGTAAGCGACGGGATCGGCGTGACGCTTGGCGCGACGCCACGTGTGGCATCCGATCCCCCGGCTCACGCCGAGGGCTTTTATGAGCGGGATTCCTTGCTGCCGATCCCCGGTGCTCAGCCGTATCAGTTCCCGCCCGCCGCCTCGGCCGGCGTCAGTGTTTTGCCACCCGGCGATGGTGGTAGCGGGCTCTTCCCCGTCAGCCAACCGCGGTCGACGAGAAACTTGTCGGCTGCCGCGAACGTCGCCAGCCGCCAATCAGCCTGGCCGAACACGCCATGATCGCCCCCCGGGGCCAGCAAGACGAGCGGCTCAGCGCCGCCACGCGGCCGAATGGAATACTGCGTCAGGTTCTTCCAATGCCTGAGCCAGGCGTCTTCGGTGCCGAAGAACACAACGGCTGGTTTGAAGTTCTTCCCCACATGTTTCCGCGCATCGATCGGCGGATCATTGGCATCGGCCTCCGTGCAGGCCGGCGCCCAGAGAATCGATCCAGCCACCGACGTGTCGATCCCCGGCGGGTCGGTAGGGTCGTCGAGATCGGGAGTGGTCGAGGCCAGCACGGCGATGTGGCCGCCGGCTGAACTCCCGCCGACGATAATCCTCTCGGGATCCACGCCCAACGCCTCCGCATACTCCTTAAACCAGCGGATCGCCGACTTGCCATCACGGACGCAGACCTGCTTCCGCGTCAGGCCGCTTTCCGGATCCTTGTCCTTCTCAGGCCCATGAGGCAGGAGCCTGCGGTAGTCGACCGTCGCCGCCACGAGCCCCCGGCTGGCGAAGTAGCGGCAGACATCATGAAACTCCGCGGAGCTGCCATCCGACCAATTGCCGCCGTGAAACAGGAGGATACCCGCCACCTTGTTCGTGTCGGGATTGTGATCGCTCGGGGAAAAAACGTCGATTCCGCGCGGCGTCCCGCCCGACGTCTTGTAGAGATATTTTTTGACAATCGGCTCGGCGGCATCAACATCAAGACCAATCGCCGACAGCAGCAGGCCGCAGAGGATCGCGGCCGCGACGGCGTTCAACGGCATTCTTCGCCACATTGGGTATGTCATGGTCACGCATCGTGAGCACCGGCAATCGACGCCATACGGCTGGCGAATCGTCCGCCGATGAACGTAGGATACACCCGCGATTCACTCGACCACCAGCCGTGACGGGCAAGAGTGATTTATTCAAGCGACCAGCGAGCTATTGTCAAGAGTTGTGTTTAGAGGTCTTGGATCAGGCGGCGTTCTGCAGGACTCCGTCGGAGAACATTTTTCCTTCGAGAACAAGAACAAGTTGGTGATGCCCGTT
>Ga0247836_1003200_pt1 | contig 22306 bp, 20 predicted proteins | sample LaCruzMarch2015__4_FD_187116 | JGI IMG/M metagenome (GOLD analysis project Ga0247836, IMG submission 187116) | Freshwater microbial communities from meromictic Lake La Cruz, Castile-La Mancha, Spain - LaCruzMarch2015_14m | ecosystem: Environmental > Aquatic > Freshwater > Lake | place: Spain... | reverse complement strand
CGCTAAGGCCGCCGTATTTCGACCCGCGACACCATTATCGAGGCTGGGTACGGGCGGGTCGATGAGATTTAAGGGTAACTGCATGGCCTCCAGGTGTCCGCGGCGGGAGCGTAAGTTCAATAAAATGGCGATTTTAGAAAGAAACCCGCCATGAGTTCAGTAAAGCCAAGCCCAACATCGGTAACGCCGATGACCTATCGAGATGCCGGCGTTGATATCGATGCGGGCGATGCCTTAGTCGATCGTATCAAGCCTTTAGCAAAACGCACGATTCGGCCTGAGGTTTTAGCTGGAATTGGCGGGTTCGGGGCCTTATTTGAGGTGCCGAAAAAATATCAGGCCCCAGTTTTAGTCTCGGGTACCGATGGCGTGGGCACTAAGTTAAAGCTTGCATTTTCGTTGAATCGCCACGATACCGTGGGTATTGATTTAGTCGCCATGAGTGTAAACGACATCCTCGTGCAGGGAGCGGAACCACTTTTCTTCCTTGACTACTTTGCGTGTGGCCGTCTCTCGGTTGATATCGCTGAGCGTGTCGTAGGAGGAATCGCGAGAGGCTGTGAGCTCTCGGGTTGCGCACTGATCGGTGGAGAGACCGCCGAAATGCCGGGTATGTACCCTGAAGGCGAGTACGACCTTGCTGGATTTGCGGTTGGGGTTGTCGAAAAAAACGAAATCCTTAATGGGCAGTATGTTGCGGCTGGTAATGTTGTGCTCGGCCTCGCGTCGAGTGGCTTTCATAGCAATGGATATTCATTAGTTCGCAGAGTTTTAGTCCATGCGTGTGGAGAACTCTCGATAGAGGCGCTCAATCAGGTCCAGGTTCCGAACGTCTCTGAATCACTTGCAGATCTTGTGATGCAGCCTACGAAACTCTATGTGAAATCAATATTATCGGCCCTGCATCAGTATCGAGGCGCAATCAAGGCAATGGCCCATATTACTGGCGGTGGGCTTATTGGCAATCTACCCCGGGTATGTCCTGAACACCTCGTCGTCTGTCTGGACAAGAACTCGTGGACGCTACCGCCTCTGATGAAATGGGTTCAGGCTCAGGGCAGCATCCCTGAGGAAGAGATGCATCGAGTCTTTAACTGCGGAATTGGTATGGCAGTCATTGTTGACGCAATCCAGGCGGAGGCTGTTGCTGCCCACCTGACTTCGCATGGGGAAACGGTCTATCGGATTGGAGAGGTCCGCGAGCGCCGGGGTTCTGAGGCTCAGACCCAGATTGTCTAAGCAGACTGTTGTCATCGACACAAACATTCTGTTGGAACTCTTTGTGTTTCAAGACCCGGCAGTGGAGAAACTTCGAGAACAGATGCAGACCCATCAGGTCATCGTTGCAGTATGCCAGCGTATGGAGGATGAATTCTCCAGCGTGATTGCCCGAGACAAGTTTGGGCCGCAAACGCGTTTTGGGTTGTCTGCAGAGCGTCAAGGCGAGCTTTTGGCGTTGTGGCGATCGTTCACCACACAGGTTTCCTCTGAATCGATTGAGCGGTCACCGTGGCGATGCAAAGATCAAGATGATCAGATATTTCTTGATCTTGCCTTTACTTTAAAGCCCGCCTGGTTAATCTCTAAGGATCATCAGGTCTTGAAATTTCACAAACGTGCAGCCCGTGACGGGGTGATCATCACGTCCGTCTATACAGGTCAATGAATTAGGCTCTCACAGAGTCTGGGTAGTTGGAGCAGACTATTTTGATCAAAGGGATCAATTCGCGTTACCGATTCAAAGCTCCGTATCCAAGTCAATTGACGCTTGGCGAGTTGACGGGTTGCAGCCAGCCCAGCCTCTAGGAATTCTTGAGTGTTGGTGCGGCCCTCTAAATGCTCCCAGGCTTGTCGATAGCCAACGCATCGCATGCTGGGGAGATCGGGCCTGAGGGTGCCCTGCGCCATGAGTCGAGTGACCTCGTCAAGAAAGCCGTCCTTGATCATCTGGTTAAACCGCTGTGCGATACGCGCGTGCAGGATCGAGCGGTCAGTGGGTTCCAGTGCAATAACCTCGAGGGCTTCGCGGGCGCCTGGGCCAGGTCGAGACCGAGGGGCACTCTGGGCGATGAGTGCGCTCATTGTTTTGCCCGTGAGTTCGAAGAGTTCTAACGCCCGTGAAATCCGTTGCGCATCGGTGGGCTTCAGTCGGGCCGCAGTATTGGGGTCAATCTGGGCGAGCTCGCGATGCAGGGCAGGCCAGCCCTGGTCCGCAGCCCGCGCAGAGATTGCATCACGCAGGGTTGGTGGAGCGCTCGGCAGGTCATCCAGACCATCCCTGTAGGCCTTGAAGTACAGCATCGTTCCCCCGACAAGGATTGGGATTTTCTGTCGTGATCTGACCTTCTCGCACGCCTCGTGTGCGTCACGAACAAATCGGGCAGCTGAATAAGTCTCGCTCGGAGCGATTAGATCGAGCAGGTGGTGTGGAACAGCCAGCTGGTCCTGCGAGGAGGGCTTCGCAGTTCCGATATCCATTCCCTTGTAGACCAAGGCGGAATCCATACTGACAATTTCAATACGGGAGTCATGCTGCGCCAGAGCCATCGCGAGTGAGGACTTGCCGCTTGCGGTAGGCCCGAGTATGCATAACATTATTGGCCCCGCATAAAGAGTTTATCGAGATCTGATATCGGAAAAGAGATCCAGGTGGGCCTGCCGTGGTTGCACTGGTCTGCCCGTTCTGTTTTCTCCATGTCTCGAAGTAAGGCGTTCATCTCCGGGATGCTAAGTTGTCGATTGGCGCGTACCGCAGCATGACAGGCCATTCGTGAAAGGAGTTCATTACGCCGATGTTCAATGTCCGTTGTATTGCCATGCTGGGCTAGCTCGGAAAGCGTATCGCGCACCAAGGTTATTGGATTTGATCGCACCAACAACGCGGGAAGCCCACGTATCGCAATCTGGTTTCCTCCGAGAGGGCTCAACATGAATCCGAGTTCGTCGATTAACTCGGCATACTGCCCGAGGAGTTCTTGCTCAAGTGGTGTGGCTTGGAATGAAACGGGCGTGAGTAGGGATTGGCAGGTATTCGTCTGGTTTTTTAAGGCCTCATACACAACCCGTTCATGCGCCGCATGCATATCGACCAGAATTAGTCCGGCCTTGTTTTGCGCGAGAATATAAATTCCATGTAACTGGGCTAGTGCAAAGCCGAGTGGGTGCTCGTCATTGCCCGGGGCTTGGGTGTAGTTCGCGCTTGGCTCTCGCATAAAGAGTGGGCCTATAGCCGACTGCGCAGGGGGCTGATGGCTGTTATTTAAAAGATATTGAATAGGAGGATGTGCGTTGAACTGAGTCGCTCGCGGTTGCCCCGTTACGAATTGGTCGATCGGCGAATTGAGCGTTACTGCGTTATCGTTAGAGCGGTGCCCCAGGGTTGTACCAAGGGCGTCGCGTACGGCACGAAATACCGCCTGATGGACGGCCTGTCCATCACGGAAACGTACCTCGGTCTTCGCCGGGTGTACATTGACGTCAACCAGCTCGGGGTCTAGATCAAGGGCCAGCAGAAATGCTGGCTGTCGATCCCCGTGAAGTACGTCGCTATAAGCGCTTCGAACAGCATGCTTAAGTACCCGGTCACGAACAGATCGGCCATTAACATAAAAGTATTGATCGTCTGCCCGTGTGCGTGATTGCGTCGGCGGCACGAGCCAGGCACGAATACGCATCGGACCGGCTGTTATTTGAATGATTCTTAGGCTGCTAGCATCTGTCCCAAGGCATTGCGCGATTCGACTCTCTGCGGAGCCTGCAGCGTAACGAATGATGGGCTTTCCTTGATGGGAGAGGAGCCATTGAATAGAGGGCCGGATTAGTGCGATCCGTGTAAATGCATCCTTGCAGTAGTTGAGTTCTGTGGCGGGCGATTTAAGAAATCGTTTTCTTGCCGGAACCTGATCAAATAGCCCAGCCACTTCGATCTGTGTTCCCGTAGGTCCCGAAGCAGGGCTCGCAGACCACTGCCCTGAATGATTATCGAGCCTCTGAGCGTGGGTCATCGCCGAGGTTTTGCTCGTTATCGAGCATCGCGATACTGAGCCTATCGCCGCCAGGGCCTCGCCCCTAAACCCGTGGGTCAATACTCGGGCTAAATCCTCAAGCGAGCTGATCTTGCTGGTGGCATGACGCTGGACAGCTAAAGGCAGTTCCTCTGCCGCAATCCCGTCGCCATCATCCCGAATACGAATCGCTCGAATTCCACCATCTTCTAGTTCAACCTGAATAACCTTTGCGTTCGCATCGACTGAGTTCTCGAGCAGTTCCTTCACAACAGACGCGGGACGCTCCACCACTTCTCCGGCAGCAATCTGGCTAATCAATGCATCAGGTAATAATCGAATGGTCATAGTGAGCGGGGTGGTTTCCGGTTACATCATTTTTGATTTTGATAACGGCGGGTTTGCAAGGAAATAACGTCGAATCCCTGCGGTTAGGGCGACTGCCATCTGGTCCTGGTAGGCCTCGTCTTTGAGCCGCAGTTCTTCGTCCGGGTTACTGATAAAGGCTGTTTCAACCAAGATCGACGGAATCTCGGGTGCGCGCAGGACCGCGAACCCGGCCTGCTCAACCTTGGCTTTATGTAAGGCGTTGATCCCGCCTATTTCTTTCAGTACTGATTGGCCAAGTTTTAGAGAATCTTTAATCTGGGCAGTCGTTGACATATCGAGTAACGTCTCTGCAACGGTACGATCCTTGTGGCGGATATTGAGACCGCCAATTAAATCCGCACTATTTTCCTTGTTAGCCATCCAGCGGGCAGCGCTGCTCGAGGCACCTTTCTCAGACAGCGCATAGACCGACGAACCTCGGGCGGTTGGCGACACCCATGCGTCGGCATGAATCGATACAAAGAGATCGGCCTGGACTCGACGGGCCTTTTGCACCCGTGTATGAAGAGGGACGAAGTAATCCCCATCCCGCGTGAGATAGGCGCGCATATTAGGCTCCTGATCAATCAACTTTTTGATTCGCCTAGCAATCGAGAGCACGATATCTTTTTCGTAGGTCCCTCGTTTCCCAATCGCACCCGGGTCTTCACCGCCGTGTCCCGCATCAAGTGCGATTGTGACAAGGCGATTAACGACTGCCTGCCGTATCTCTCTGGGGGCGGAGGGATCTGTCATGTCGGGTGCCCGCGTGACCGAGGGTGAGATCGTCCGCTCTTTCTCGTAGGTTGCGAGAAAAGACATCAATGGATCTTGCTCGGTGGCGGGATAGAGGTCCAGCACAAGACGATTCTGATATTGGGCAATTGCAGGCAGGCTGAAGACCTGTGGCTGGATATCTTGTTTTAGTTCGAAGACGATTCGTATGACTCTCGGCTGGTACTGGCCTACACGAACGGTTCTAATATAGGGATCATTCGGTGTGACACGAGCAATTAACTCGCGCAAAGCATCGTTCAGGAGGGCCCCTTCAATATCCAGTACGAAGCGCAGCGGATTCTCAAGGCGCTGGGTTTTATAGACCAGGCCTTCGGTGTCGTGCTCAATGGTGATGCGTGTGTAGTCCTTGGCTGGCCAGATACGGACTGCAAGCATTTTCGCGGCATAAGATGGCGCTGATCGAACGCCCAAAAGTAGAGCCACTCCCACTGATAGCATGAGCTGACGGCGTTCCCCCGACCTCGGCAGCAGTGCATCTCGCCAGGCCTGGAGGTGAGGACGGAAATTAATCGTGTCGGCGCAATCGTTAATGCTGATGCGCAGGCAGCGGGGCGCCTGCGCATCGATATTGTCTGGCCAGTTGATGTGGATCTGGATATGGGCGGGCGTAAGCCCGTGCGCGCGCTGCGGCCACTCAATTAAGTGTATTGCAGGTTCTAACAAGAGATCCCTTAGGCCGCCGCCCTGCCAGGCCGCGGGATCGGCCTGACGATAAAAATCAAAATGGTGCATCTGAAGGCCGTCCGCGTCATAGGATTCCACCACACTAAAACTCGGGCTCTTGATTCGTCCGGTAATGCCAAGCGCCTGTAAAAAGCTGCGCACCCAGGTGGTCTTGCCTGCGCCAAGCCCGCCTTCTAGCGTGATCCGAATTCCGGCGGATGGGTCGGTTCTGTGTGCCATTGTCGCCTGCACAAGGGTGGCTGTCGCCCGGGCGATTTGAGCCGATAAAGCCTCATCCACGGCAGCAAATTCATGTTGCAGCAGTGGCGGTGGTTTTTGGCTCATACTTTTATGCATGGTTCTTGACTCAGATGACCTCATTCTAAGTGCCAAGTCGCTTGGTTTTTCCAGGCTCGGCGTCGTTGCGCTCGATGCGAAGGACAGCCTGCATGAGGAAATGGTTCATTTCAAGGACTGGCTCGATGCGGGCTATGGGGGTGAGATGGGGTATCTGGCGCGCCACCAGGAATTGCGCGCCAATCCAAAGGGGCTCTTTGCTAAGCCTGCAAACTGTTGTCGCGCCATTGTGGTGACAATGGATTACCTCCCCACCACAGCGCATCCAGGCTGGCGTGACTACGATACCTCTGCGCTTGAGCAGCCTGATCGTGCAGTGATTTCTGTTTATGCGCAGGGCCGGGACTATCACAAAATTCTGCGGAGACGATTGGTCTCACTGGCACGCCTGCTGTCTGAGCAGGCGGGACGCGCGGACACAGTCTATCAATTTCGCGCCTGTGTTGATTCCGCCCCTGTCTTAGAGATTGCTCTGGCGCAGAGATGCGGCCTTGGGTGGCGAGGCAAGCACACCTTGTTACTCAATCGGGAGCAAGGGTCCATGTTCTTTCTCGGTGTGTTGCTTACCGATATGCCCATCTCAGAAATCCGCCATGAGCCTATTCTTCCCGAGTCGCCGCAGGGCCATTGCGGAACCTGTCGGCAATGCATCTCGGTCTGCCCCACCCAGGCGTTTGTTGCACCCTACCAACTCGATGCGCGCCGATGTATTTCTTATCTCACGATCGAGCACTCGGGGGCAATTCCGGTTCCGCTTCGGGGCCTCATGGGCAATCGAGTCTATGGCTGCGACGATTGCCAGCAGGCATGCCCATGGAATCGGTTTGCTCGGGTGGCTACTGTGCAGGATTTTGAGGTACGAAACGGCCTCGATCAGGCCCAGTTAATCGAATTATTTTCCTGGAGCGAAACGGAGTTTGCTCACCGGCATCAGGGCAGCGCGATTCTTCGAATTGGTTATCTGCAGTGGCTTAGAAATATCGCAGTTGCAATTGGAAATAGCCTCGCCCGGCCCGATTGCCCACGTTCGTTGAGGGAAGACTTATTGGCGGCCCTCGCCACGCGGGCAGACTGTGAGTCTGAAATGCTTCGTGAGCATATCCATTGGGCGATTGCGCAGGCTAATGTGAGGACCTAATGTTCAGGTCTAACGCTCAGGGGCATCGGGGCATTATGAGACCCCCTTTAGAACTGCATACCAGGCTGTGATCGTGACCATTGACGCAAGAGTCGATAGCGAGACCATGCTCGCCGCAAGCGGTCCGTTGCCCCCCATGCGAACAGCCAGAATATAAGCGCTCGTTGCCGTTGGCATGGTTGCAAACAGAATTGCAATATCGCGCTGAATGCCGCTTAACCCCATGGCGCTGCATAGCCCCCAGGTCATCATGGGTACCGCAAGCAGCTTGATAGCAGTGACCGTACCTGCCTGCCATTTTGCCGTCGCGCTTCGGATTCCTTCAAAGTTCAAGCCAGCCCCCACACACATTAATCCAAGTGCGAGCGATGCCGAGCTCGCACGATCAAGAACCCCGTAGATTAATTCCGGAGGATGAAGGCTAAGAAGATTGGCAACAATACCCGCGACGGTTGCGAGCAGCAGAGGATTTCGGGAGAGTTCTTTTAAGAGCTTAACGGGATGAAAAGTATTGGCAAGAAATGACACGGCAAAGAGGTTTGCTACCGGAACGGTAAACCCGACAATCACGGCCATCAGCGCCAGGCCCTCACTTCCCGCAGCGCGTGCCGCGATGGCAAAACCAACATAGGTGTTGAAGCGAAAAGCACACTGAACCCCAGAGGCCCAGTCCATGCGGGTCAACCCCGGTATCCAGCGTGTGAGCACACCCAGGGCAGCTGCACCCAGCATGGCCAATAGCGAGATCTGGACCATCAACGCCGTCTGGTCTGAGCCAAGATTACTCCGGGTGATTGCCGCAAACAGCAGTGCGGGAAACAACACGAAGTAAACGAGTTTCTCGCAGCCCTCCCAGAAGGGACGGCTCAGCCACTGCGTTCGCATCATGAGGTACCCTGCGGCAATCATGGCGAAGTCTGGAAAAAGAAGTGAAAATCCGTTCATGGACCCTCAGAAAAGACTCGAGTCTACCGTGACTAATCGCTTGGCAACCTCGACAGCGCCCTCATTGAGACCGCAGGACCGGGCAGAGATTGATCGTTTCTGTGATGGACTATGGCTCGAAGATGGCCTATCGAAGAATACGCTGGCAGCCTATCGGCAGGATTTGCTCGATCTAGCAGCCTGGCTGTCCGAGCAGCAGTTGGAGGGTCTGGCGCAGTTATCCCGTGAGCAAGTCAGCCGATATTTTTCTGAACGATTCTCGACGGTTCGTGCAACCACTGCCAATCGACGACTGTCTTCGCTACGTCGCTATTTTGGCTGGCTGATGCGGCACGGTCGTCGTGATGATGATCCTTGCCTACTGCTCAAGAGCGCCCGACGGCCGAATCGCTTTCCTAAGGCGCCCATCGAATCGCAGGTCGAACGGCTTTTAAATGCGCCGGATTCTATGAAGGATCTCGGATTACGTGATCGAGCAATGCTCGAAATGATGTATGCCGCAGGATTACGTGTGAGCGAGTTGATTACTCTGAAAAGTATCGATGTATCGCTATCAGATGGTGTTGTTCGTGTCCTTGGCAAAGGAGATAAAGAGCGCCTGGTTCCGATTGGTGAAGAGGCGATGCAGTGGCTTGCCCTTTATATGAAGACGGCACGGCCAGCGCTATTGCATGGCCGCCAATGCGATAGTCTCTTTGTGACAGAGCGTGCAGAGCCCATGAGCCGCCAGCGCTTCTGGAGAATTATTAAAAATTATGGCCTTATCGCGGGACTTGAACTGCCACTCTCGCCGCACACGCTTCGTCATGCGTTTGCAACACACCTCTTAAATCATGGGGCCGATCTCCGGGCCGTTCAGATGCTGTTGGGACATGCGGATATATCAACCACTCAGGTCTACACCCATGTCGCCAATGATCGGCTGAAAGCAATTCACGCAAAGCATCATCCCCGGGCATAGAATATGCTGATGTCATTCGAACCACTCTTGGCGCTCTATGCGCTTATTGCTTACCTGATTGGCTCGATATCGTTTGCAATCGTGGTAAGTCGTTTGCGCGGTATCGCAGACCCGCGCTCTTATGGCTCACACAATCCAGGTGCGACGAATGTATTGCGTAGCGGCGATAAGATTGCGGCCGCACTCACATTACTCGGGGATGCGGCAAAGGGGTTTCTCGTTGTTTTCATGGCGGGCGTCATTGCGCCCCGAGTGTTACCCGAGCCGTTGATACCGGCTGCGGTTGCCGTCTGCGGCGTGGCTGTTTTTCTGGGGCATTTGTACCCCATTTATTTTCGTTTTCAAGGCGGCAAAGGTGTGGCGACTGCGTTCGGCGTCTTGCTTGGCTTTATGCCTGCAATTGGGCTTCTCACGGGGTTGGTCTGGCTGGTCGTTGCCCGCGTGGGCCGCATTTCGTCTCTGGCGGCCTTAAGCGCAGCGGGGGCAGCCCCAGTAGTTACATTATTTTTAAAAGGGCTTGATCTAACGTTTTGGGCAACGCTGTCCATTGCCGTGCTACTGGTAATTCGTCACAAGAAAAATATCGCTCAGCTGCTGTCTGGCCAAGAACAAGCGTTTCGCGATAGACCTCAACCCTGATCGACTTGCCTCATCAGCTCAAGGGCCAGCGAGGTTTTACGCCAAACGCGCCCGCATTGACGGGTCGTGCGCCAGAAAATAGCCGTAATCCGCCTGCCCAGGCAATCATGACGCCATTGTCAGTACAGAGGGAGGGGGCGGGGAAAAGGATTTCAATCCCGTCTGTTTTTTCTAATCGATAGAGCTTCGATCGCAGTTCTTGATTGGCGCTTACACCACCGGCAATAACGAGCCGTGCAATGCCCGTCTGATCGATCGCACGCTGACACTTGGCGATCAAAACATCGACGATGGCCGCTTGCAGGCTCGCCGCCATATCTGCCTTAGTCTGGTCGTCAAGCCCGTTGGCGCCTTGGAGTTTTTGAACCTGAGTCAATACGGCGGTCTTTAATCCTGCGAAGCTAAAGTCTAGGGTTTCCCGCTTCATGAGGGGTCGTGGCAAATCAAATCGTTTTGGGTTGCCCTGCCTGGCCCATTGGCTAATCGCGGGCCCGCCCGGGTAGCCAAGCCCGAGAAGCTGCGCCGATTTGTCAAATGCCTCACCCGCCGCATCGTCGATGGTTTCACCAAGAAGCGCATAGTCGCCGACGCCACGAACTTCCATAATCTGTGTATGACCCCCGCTCACGAGCAAGGCGAGGAAGGGGAAGACCAGCGCAGCAGCATCCCGATCTAGTAAGGGCGAAAGAAGATGTCCTTCAAGATGGTGTACCCCGAGGGTCGGCCGATTAATTGCCGCCGCAAGGCCGTGTGCTGTGCTTGCGCCAACCAAGAGGGCGCCCGCGAGACCCGGCCCTTCGGTATAAGCGATTGCGTCAATATCTGACCAGCTTAATCTGGCCTCTCTCAGCGCCGCTCGAGCCAGGTGAGGCAGCCGAAGAATGTGATCTCGGGAGGCTAATTCAGGGACAACCCCACCGTAGTCGGCATGCATTGCAATCTGACTATGGAGGGCCTGCCCTAAAATTTCTCCGGTTGGAAGGCCTGACCTATTCGGGGTAAGCCGTACCAGGGCCACACCCGTCTCATCGCAGGAGGTCTCGATCCCTAAGATGACCCTATCCGCTTGCCCCACGGCGGATTTCCGCCAAGAGCGCCAAATTTCGTCGGGGTGGGAGGGGTCTTGGGTCGATAGGGGGGGAGACACTTGCCAGAAAGCCTTTAGTCCGCGATACTTATGGGTTCTCGATTAACAATTTTGTTCGGACGAAATTCATAATGCCTCTTGTACGTCTAAAAGAAAATGAGCCCTTTGAGGCAGCACTTCGCCGCTTTAAGCGCACCATTGAAAAAATTGGTCTCTTAACCGAACTGCGGGCCCGCGAATTCTACGAAAAGCCAACCGCCGAGCGCAAACGCAAGAAAGCTGCTGCAGTCAAACGGCACTATAAGCGTGTTCGCAGCATGATGCTTCCCAAGCGGAAGTACTAAAAGCCGGTCAGAAACTCCGGCAGCTGGGGAATTGATGTCCCTAAAAGAAAAACTCCAAGACGATATCAAGGCGGCCATGCGGGCCAAGGAGGGCGACAAGCTCACAACCCTGCGCCTCATCACTGCCGCAATCAAACAGAAAGAAGTTGATGAGCGGATTGAATTGACCGATCCGGCGGTGTTGTCGATCTTAGAAAAGATGATCAAGCAGCGTAAGGATTCGATTGCGCAGTTTCAGCTGGGTGGTCGGCAAGACCTTGTGGACAAGGAGCAGGCAGAACTCGCACTCTTGATGGCCTACATGCCCGCTCAGATGTCTGAGGCAGAAATCGCGCAGGTTATCGAGACTGCGGTCTTACAAGCGAATGCCACCGGTCCTCAGGATATGGGTAAGGTGATGGCATTGATCAAACCACTTCTTGCGGGCAAGGCCGATATGGGCCTCGTATCCCAGATGCTTAAAACCAGGCTAGCCCAATAAGTTGCGATGGGTTGCTTAGCAATTGATTCCACAGCAATTTATTGATGAATTAATTCGACGCGTCGATGTTGTTGAGGTAGTTGGTCAATATGTGCCCCTTAAACGTTCAGGGGCAAATTATTCGGGGCTCTGCCCGTTTCACACAGAAAAATCCCCATCATTTTCGGTAAGCCCATCGAAACAGTTTTATCACTGCTTCGGGTGTGGGGCGCACGGTACTGCGCTTGGTTTTTTAATCGAACACCTAGGCCTTCCGTTTCCCCAGGCGGTTGAAGATCTTGCACGGCGGGTTGGCCTAGAGGTTCCCAAACAAGCGCCGGAGATTAATCCCGAGGCGAGGAAAAAAGAAACCGACTATCGGGCACGGCTACGTGATTTGCTCCTAGACGCGGCCAGGTTTTATCAACGCCGTCTTAAGGACTCTCCTCAGGCGGTCTCTTACCTCAAACAGCGCGGTCTGTCGGGTGAGATTGCTGCGAAGTATCACCTTGGCTACGCCCCTGAGGGTTGGCAGCCACTGCAATCTGTATTTGCGGATTACACGAATCAAGATCTTATTGAAGCAGGCCTGGTCATTGAGGGCGATTCTCGGAAACGGTATGACCGTTTCCGAGATCGCATCATGTTCCCGATATTGAGTGGCCGCGGTGAGGTGCTGGGCTTTGGTGCAAGAACCATTGCGGATGCCGAGCCGAAGTATCTCAATTCCCCGGAGACCCCAGTGTTCTCGAAAGGATATGAGCTCTATGGTGGTTTCGAGGCTCGGCCACTGATTCGTTCGGCGGGTCAGGTCTGGGTGGTTGAGGGGTATATGGATGTAGTGGCCTTAGCGCAACATGGCCTCGGCCACGTGGTGGCGACTCTTGGAACGGCAACCACACCGCAACATGTCCAGCAATTGCTGCGACTAAGTGATCACATTGTCTTCATGTTTGATGGCGATACGGCGGGGCGTCGAGCGGCTGCGCGCGCGCTCGAGACCTCACTGCCTTTCGCATCGGAGAAAAACCGAATTGATTTTGTGTTTTTACCCCAAGACCATGACCCTGACAGTTTTGTTCGGGAGTTTGGGCAAGACGCTCTAACGCAGCGCGCGAACGAGGCCAAGCCTCTCTCCGCCTTACTAATTGAAATGGCGTGTGAAGGCCAAGACCTCGGGTATGCAGAGGGCCGTGCGGCTGCGGGCAGTCAGGCGCAGCGGCTTTTAAAACTCATGTCTGCTAACGGATTGCGCTCGCAGATTCTGCGAGAGGCCGCCCGTCGACTCGATATGCATGAGGCGAGCTTACTGGCGGCCATCAACGCTGGACCCGTCGCCCGAGAAGCGAGCAGCATTGCGCAGTCCAAGCCCGATGGCGCGGCAGGCAATGTCTCAACCAAAAGGAATGGGTACAAGAACTATTCGGCACCAGCACCGATTAGGCTGCCCCGTCCGGTGATCCGGCCTCTGGCAGAGCGGGCCTTACAGATTCTGGTGCGTCAGCCGGATTGGGTGATTGATCTTGATCCCGATTTTTTTGAGTATCTTGAGCAGTCTCAGGCCGATTTACTCCAGTGGATCCAAGAGAAGACCGCGGGTAAGCCGGGGGCAACTTTTGCGTTGCTCCATGAGGCGGCCCTCGCTGAGGGACGGGAGCGGGGTTCGGACGTTATCAAACTCTTCCTAAGGCTCGCCAAGCCAGACCCCGCGTTGGATGATCTGATGGAGGCCCAACCCGAGACCCTTAAGAAAGAACTTTATCTGGCCGTTAGGCGTCTGAAGGTGAGGGCGCTCGAAGAGGAGGCTGCCCGACTTGCTGTCCGAGTCTCCAGCGACCCTGGGGCCCTTTCAACGTTGCAAGACGTCCGTTTGAAGATTCAGCAGCTAAAACTCGACCCCGAAACCCCGAGTAACTAGGCCCTAATTTTCTTGTAAGGCATTGATTTTTAATAGCTATTTTTGTATAATGGAAGGTTCCGCTTAGATTGATGTGGGCAGCCCAATTGCCCGCCACCAAAGGATTCGATCCCCGTGACAAAGACTCAAAAATCAACCCCCAAAGTAGCCGCCAAGCCGGTAACTAAGCCCTCTGTCAAATCAACGCCTAAGTCAGCAACCCAGACAAAGAAGGTCGTTTCGTCCAAGGCAGCGAAGGTCGTCAAGCCGTCCCCAGCGTCAAAGAAAGCTGTTGTGAAGACACCCGCCAAGAAGGCCCCCGCCCCCGCTAAGCCCAAACCAGTAGCGAAGGCAATGACGAAAGCCTCCGCTAAGCCTGCATCAAAAATAAAGCAAGGGCCTAAGTCCCCTGTGAAACCCACAGCAAAGTCAGCAGTAAAGGCTGCCCCCAAGGGTACCAATGCCAAGAAAGCTTCCGGTAAAAAACTGCTCCCCAAAGCACTTGCCAAGAATTCCCCAAAGAACAAGCCCTCTGCTCAGCCGAAGGCATTGGCCAAGCAGCCCAAATCAAAAGCGTCGGTCAGAGTTTCGGATAAATCTAAAGGCAAGCCCGCTGTCAAAACGGCAAAGGAGCCAGCCCCGAAATCCCTAGCGAAGGCGCAGCCGAAAAAGGCCAACCCAAAGCAGCCCGAAGGTAAGAAGCCTGAGGTGAAAAAGTCCTTAGCGAAGGCTCCAGTTGAAAAAACCAAACCTATTGCCGAAAAAAAGATCGCCGAGCCAAAGCCAATCAAGCCAAAGGGCAAGCCTGGGCGGCCCGCGAAAAAATCGCCTGAACAACTCGAGGCAGAAGCGAGTGGCCTAGACGACACCGTAATGGATGACGATGCCGTCGACGCTGCGATGGAGCCCCCGCCGCCGCCGAAAAAAGGAAGCGCTCGTCGGGCGCGAGATCGGGTTCTCAAGGAGTTTCTTCCTGCCGGGGGTGCGGTCACCCCAGAGGAGTTGGAGGCGAGAAAAACAAAGCTCAAAACCCTATTCAAGCTTGGCAAAGAGCGTGGCTATCTCACCTACGCAGAGATTAACGACCACCTGCCAGAAAATGTGGTTGAGGCTGAGCAGATTGAATCAATCGTATCGACCTTTAACGACATGGGCATTGCGATCTACGAGCAGGCCCCTGACACTGAGACCCTACTGCTCACCAGCAACGCACCGGCAGCGGATGACGATGATGCTGAAGAGCAGGCAGAGGCCGCGCTGCAGACCGTTGATTCCGAGTTCGGTCGCACAACTGATCCGGTTCGCATGTACATGCGCGAAATGGGCACCGTCGAGCTTCTGACCCGTGAGGGTGAAATCGTTATTGCCAAGAAGATTGAGGAAGGTCTTCGCGACATTGTGATGGCAATTTCAGCCTGCCCCGTAACGATCGCAGAAGTCCTTGATTGCGCAACGAAAATCCGTGAAGGAACGATGCCCATCAACGACATGGTCGATGGCATTGTTGATCCGAACGCGCCAGAGGAAGACCTCTTATCCTCGACCGAGGCAGAGTTCGCCGCTATTGAGGCCACCGAAGAGGTCGATGACGATGGCGCTGCGGCTGCGGCAGCCAATACAGCGCGGCTTGAAGAACGTAAGGTTGCAGCCCTAGAGAAATTTGAGGTGATTCAAAAAGCCTTCGACAAAATGCGTAAAGCGGTCGATGGGGATGGCTATAAATCGCCAGCATATGCAAAGGCGCAGCAGGCGATTAGTAACGAATTCATGAGCCTGCGCTTTACCGCCAAGATGGTCGAAAGGCTGGCCGATACACTGCGGGCTCAGGTCGAAGATGTTCGTAGGATTGAACGTAAGATTCGTTCAATCGCAGTTGATAAGGTTGGGCTGAGCCAAGAGTGGTTTATTAAAGAGTTTCCTGGTAATGAAATCAATCTTGAACTCTTTGCGAAGAAGATCCCTTCGGCGGGCCCATCAACACCGCTACTTCAGCGTAATCTGCCTGCCTTGCAGGAGGAGCAACAGAAACTAATCGCGATGCAGACCAAGGTTGTGTTGCCCCTGGTAGATCTTCGGGATATTCATAAGCAGATGACGGCTGGTGAGCGCAAGGCGCGCGCAGCGAAGAAAGAAATGACCGAGGCCAACCTGCGGCTCGTGATTTCAATTGCGAAGAAATATACAAACCGGGGCCTTCAGTTTCTCGACTTGATTCAGGAGGGCAATATTGGCCTCATGAAGGCAGTCGATAAGTTTGAATATCGCCGGGGTTATAAGTTTTCAACATATGCCACATGGTGGATTCGTCAGGCGATTACGCGTTCAATTGCAGATCAGGCACGTACAATTCGAATTCCGGTTCATATGATTGAAACGATTAATAAGATGAATCGAATTTCTCGGCAGATCCTGCAGGAGACGGGCAAAGAGCCGGATCCTGCAACGCTGGCAATCAAAATGGAAATGCCGGAAGATAAAATCCGCAAGATCCTGAAAATTGCCAAAGAGCCGATCTCGATGGAAACCCCAATTGGTGATGATGACGATTCGCATCTCGGGGATTTCATTGAAGATACGAATACGGTTGCCCCGATGGAAGCCGCCCTTCAGGATTCGATGCGTGATGTTGTGAAAGAGGTTCTCGACTCGCTGACCCCGCGTGAGGCCAAAGTCCTGCGGATGCGCTTTGGAGTCGAAATGGCAACGGATCACACACTGGAAGAGGTTGGAAAACAGTTCGATGTTACGCGTGAGCGAATACGGCAAATCGAAGCGAAAGCATTGCGTAAGCTGCGTCACCCCAGCCGCAGCGATAAGCTGAAGAGTTTTCTAGATACACTGTAAGTTGAAAGGGCCCGGGGAACCGGGTCTTTTTTCTCGATGTCTACCCGGGCAGCTGTGTTGAGTAAATGTTCGTAGGGGCCGTTAGCTCAGTTGGTTAGAGCAGAGGACTCATAATCCTTTGGTCGCTGGTTCGAGTCCAGCACGGCCCACCAATCCTGCCAAAGTGCTTAAGGGACTATCGAGGGCCATTGGCGCTGATAAACTCTGAAAATGGCAAACCTAAATGAACTACCCAAAGACCTGCCCCTGCCGCAGGAGACAGGGCAGCCGCATGTACCTCTGCCCGACGGTTGGGATCAGATTCCAGGGGCAAGGGGGTGCACTGCACAGAGTTGTTCATTTCGAGATCACTACCAGGAAATTCGAGCACTCGGTGCTGATGTCATCGGTCTGAGTGTCCAGAATACCGACTATCAAAAGGAAATGGCAGAGCGCCTTCAGCTGCCGTTTCCTGTTGCTAGCGATATCTATTATGAATTCCAAAAGGCACTCAACCTTCCCACATTCCAAGCGGCAGGAATGACCCTGATAAAACGCCTTACTCTGGTCGTAAAAAACGGGGTGGTTGGAGCAGTCCACTATCCTATATTTCCCAGCGATAGCGACCCGGATTGGGTCATCGGTCGCCTGAAAACTCAATAGGATCGGGCACAAGGTTCTGCACGGGTTCGGCGCTGCATGGCTGTGGATTATTTTTCTGCTTTCAAAAGTCGTTGAGGTACTGCGCCTTGCAATTTTCTTCTCAACCTCTGTTGCTCACGAGCTATTAGACAGCTGTTCTATGAAACAAATCGCCGAGAAGAGTTCTGCTACTCGAACTGTTAGGATGCTGACACGCTACAACAGATGGGCAAATGAGTTGGTGCTTAAAGCAATCGCTGAGATCCCGTCAGGGGAGGTCTACAAGACGAGGTCATCAAATTTGATTTCGTTGATGGTGGGTCGGGCGAAATGACCCGTGGAGACATATTGCTTCATGTTTGTAATCATAAGACTCTCCACAGAGGCCATTTGGGAAATATGTTTTATCAATTGGGGTTCAGGCCGCCATCAATCGACCTGCCAGTCTATATGCGAGATACTTTTAACATCCGTCAATCGGAATAAAAATAATGCAGCTCGGGATGGTTTTGTCCTGCGACAATATGCTTCTAGTGCGATCTGTAAACTATCGCTGAGCCAGCATACCTGATAGAGGAGCCCCAATGTACTACGATACACAGACCAACAACCACGGTATGCGGCATGACCCGATAAAGGCGATTGTCGGTCCGCGCCCAATTGCATGGATTGGTTCGGTCTCCCCCGAGGGTGTCTATAATCTCGCGCCCTATAGTTTTTTTAATCTGATTAGCGATGAACCCCCGATGATCATGTTCTCATCGGGCGGCCGCAAGGATACGCAACGGAACATTGAGGCGAGTGGGGAGTTTACGGTTTCACTGGTGGTCGATTCCCTCAGAGAGAATATGAACCTGAGCTCTGCCGCAGTCGTGGCGGATGTTGATGAATTTGCGCTTGCTGGCCTGACACCTTTAACTGGGGTTCAGGTGAAGGCGCCGCGTGTGGGGGAGAGCCCGGTCGCGCTGGAGTGCAGGCTTTGGAAAACAGTCCCCCTGCTGCCACCGCACGGGGAAAGTGAGCCCTTTTGGACAGTCCTGATCGCCTCTATAGTGGGGGTCCATATTGATGAGGCCTATATTCGCGATGGCCGGGTTGATACAGCGGCGCTTCAACCTGTTGCTCGATTAGGCTATATGGACTACACGCGAGTGTCTTCGGAATCACTTTTTACTTTAAATCGACCTGCAGTTGATCTCAAGACGGGCGCCGTTCGAGTTGAGGATAAGCCATGGGATGGCCGTTATCCTTAGATCTCTCGGGTTACTGTGTCAACCACACCAAACTATCTGACGCCGCAAGGTTATGCGGCGCTAACAAATGAGCGCAATCAGTTGCTCAAGGTTGAGCGCCCCAAGACTGTTGAGATCGTTTCCTGGGCGGCTTCTAACGGTGACCGATCAGAAAATGGTGACTATATCTATGGGAAGCGTCGTCTAAGAGAAATCGATCGACGTCTGCGTTTTCTATCTAAACGATTAGAGCTTGCAAAGATTGTTGATTCGTCTGCCCAAATGACGCAAGACCAAGTCTTTTTTGGGGCAACGGTCACCCTCGTCGACCAAGAAGGCCATGAACAGACTCTGAGAATCGTTGGGGTCGATGAGACCCACCTCGGTCCGAATTACATTAGCTGGGTATCCCCAATTGCGCGGGCCCTTATCAAATCCAGGGAAGGGGACTCGGTTACCTTTGAGAGCCCATCGGGGATTCGAACGGTTGAGATTATTCGAGTTTCTTATTCCGGGAAATGATTGACTGCTTGATTCGGGCCAACCACCGGCATTTTATCGTCGCAAAACGATTACCAATATGCGCCAAAGGTTTTTCTTAATTCTTCAATGTCAGGTCCGGCCAACTCAGGGATCAGCGAACCGGTGATGCTAATCAGTTTTGCGGTTTCTTCAAGCTCCTCGAGTACCGCCATCGCCGCACTGGGAGAGTCATGCCAGACATTGGGCCCGAGACGCGCGAGCATGACCGCGCGAAGGATTCGACCGGATTGGCCGTAGGCGGTAATGGACTCTGCAACCTGGTCAGCAACCGCCGGACTTCCTGGTCGACCATAAGGAATTAGCGGGACATGACCAACCTTCATTACAAAATAGGGCGTGATCGGGGGAATTAACTCTGCAGCCTTTGAGTTTAGGCTGAGGCTTACACAGAACGTGCTGTGGGTGTGAATGATGCAAGAGGTATCTGGCAGAAATGGGCGACTCGCCCGGTAAATAGCCTGGTGGAGCGCTAAGGTTTTGCTTGCCCGATCGCCGCCTTGCTGCCGGCCGTTGAGGTCAATCCAGGCAATCCGCGCGGGATCGAGAAAACCAAGGCAAGCATCGGAAGGGGTAATGAGAATACCGTTGTCTAATCGAAGGCTAATATTTCCTGCAGTTGCATGGACATAACCACGCTCAAATAGGCTCCTGCCGATCCGACAGATTTCCTCGCGGGCATAGGATTCGTTCATTGGAGTGCTTTAAAAGATTTAGTGAAGAAGTCGGGGGCCCCGAAGTTACCTGACTTTAGAGCAATGTGGAGATCGGCGCGGAGTCCGTCGCTCGCACTGGCAAAGCACCACGGAACGCCGGGATCGATCTGTGGCCCGATTCTCAGGCGAGTAATACCCAGCGCCTGAACGCATGCGCCCGAGGTCTCGCCTCCCGCAATGACCAACTGCCTAATTCCTTGGGCAATCAATCCTTGAGCGATCGCGCCCAATGCCTGTTCGATGAGATGGCCTGCCTCGACGATACCGATTTGAGCTTGCGCGGACTTGACTTGATCGGGAGTCGCGGTTGAGTAAATGAGAATTGGATCTTGACTCGCATGCGCATTGGACCAGTCGATCGCGCGGGAGATTTCGGTACGGTCTTGCACAAGATTTAAAGGGTCTAAACGCAGTGAAGGCTTGCCTGTGGCGAGAAAGTGCGCGACCTGTTGCTGGGTTGCCTGCGAGCAACTCCCGGCGATGATCGCGCGGGATCCCTGCGCTGGTGGTAGCGTCTGCGCGTTATGAGCGGCGGGTAGAGAGAAATTCTGCGGTAGACCGAGCGCGATTCCTGACCCCCCTGTCACGAGCGGAAGTGACCGAACTGCACGCCCAATTTCTATTAGATCTTGATTTGAGATTGCGTCCACAATTGCAATACGCGTCGATGCTGAGCGGAGAACTTGAATCTGTGCGTCAATCGCATTACTGCCCTGGCTTACGCACGCATAATCAATGAGACCCACAGGGTCTGTGCACTGAGACTGTAAAACCCGCACGAGATCAGAGTCGGTCATCGGGGTGAGCGGGTGATTTTCCATTCCGCTTTCGCTGAGTAATCGGTCGCCCACAAACAGATGTCCCTGGAAGACTGAGCGTCTGTTTTCAGGAAACGCAGGTGTGGCGATCGTAAAGTCTGTATCGAGTGCTCTCATAAGGGCCTGGATGACAGGCCCAATATTGCCTGCTGCGGTACTATCAAAGGTTGAGCAGTATTTGAAATATATCTGCGGTGCACCCTGCGCGCGAAGCCAATGAAGCGCAGCAAGAGACTGATCAATAGCCTCTTGGGCTGGAATCGTTCGGGATTTCAGGGCAATGACGATTGCATCGGTTTGTGAATCGATCGGTGAGGTTGGGACACCAATACTCTGAATGGTACGCATCCCAGAGCGAACTAGATTATTGGCAAGGTCTGTCGCACCAGTGAAGTCATCTGCGATACAACCGAGAAAAAGTCTAGCCATGGTTAGCGTGTTTGGATTGCGCTGCAGTTCTCATCAATGTACTGCTGAACAATGGCATCAAACGACGAGTCCGGTACTAGGCCGAGTCGTGCAGCCCGCGCGCAGGCGATTTGGCCCGGCCAACTCTTAACGACTCTGGCGATCGCTGGGTCGATTACCCAGTCCAGCCGATGGAAGGCCTCTGCTCCCCCAAGGCGTTGGAGGGTCTGGGCCATCTCGCCGACTGTTACCCGCAGAGACGGGAGATTCATTGCAGTAAGGGCCCCCCAATGATCGTCGGATGTCTGGGCCGCCAGAATCAATCCCTCGATTGTACGGGCAGGTGAGGCCAGAGCGACAGGTGTTGCTGGGTCTACAGGAACTCTTGCTCGCAGACCTGATAGCGGCTCGCGAATCATGCCCGACAAAAACCCTGAGGCTGCGCCATTGGGTCTGCCAGGGCGGACGCTGACCGTCATTAGCCGAACAGAGCGCGCACGGATAAACCCCTTTCGGCCAAAGTCAGCCATGAGCTGCTCGCCAATAAATTTCTGAATCCCATAGCTGCTCTGGGGGGTGGGAAGCGTATCGTCATCAATGGCGGTGTCGCTCCAGGACTCTCCTGGACGGCTACCGAACACGGCAACAGAGCTCGCAAAAACGACGGAAGGTCGGCAGTCAGATCGACGGCATGCCTGGAGTAGCTCTAAGGTGGTGTCGAGATTACTTGACATGCCGAGATCAAAATCCGCCTCGCACTCTGCGCTGACTGCAGCTGCAAGGTGAAATACCAAGTCAATCTCTTTAGTGAAAAGCTTACCCTCAGCCAGGAGCGTCCGCAGATTACCGCCAATAAATTGAATACGGTGATCGGACTGAAGATCCGCCCCGGGAGAAACAAGATCAGTCAGGATGATTTGGTGAATCGTTTGTGGAGCTTGTCCGCTGACCGAGAGCTTGTCATGCTGCAAAAGAGTCTTCGCTAGTCGAGTTCCAAGAAATCCGCAGCCACCAGTGATCAAAATCTTCATTGCTCAAGTCTTCTTTTGTGGCAATTCGATTCCGGGGAAAATCTTAATTACTGCACTGTCATCTTCTTTTGCAAATCCTGCTGTTGAGGCCTGCATAAACATCTGGTGGGCTGTTGAACTAAGCGGCAATGGAAATTTACTGGCTCGAGCAAGATCAAGGACAAGGCCCAAGTCTTTCACAAAAATATCGACAGCAGAGTGCGGCGTATAGTCGGCCGCGAGGACATGAGCCATTCGATTCTGAAACATCCAGCTGTTGCCGGCGCTATTGGTGATGACCTCATAGAGCGCATCTGGGTCAATGCCCTCGCGTATCCCGAGGGCCATCGCCTCTGCAGCTGCAGCAATATGGACACCCGCGAGGAGCTGGTTGATGATTTTGACTCTGCTTCCCGCACCGGCTTGGTTATCTAACTGATAAACCTTTGCGGCCA
>Ga0247836_1003195_pt1 | contig 22315 bp, 33 predicted proteins | sample LaCruzMarch2015__4_FD_187116 | JGI IMG/M metagenome (GOLD analysis project Ga0247836, IMG submission 187116) | Freshwater microbial communities from meromictic Lake La Cruz, Castile-La Mancha, Spain - LaCruzMarch2015_14m | ecosystem: Environmental > Aquatic > Freshwater > Lake | place: Spain... | reverse complement strand
AAATAACGGAATCAGAGAGAGAGAGAGAGAGTACTTATGAACCTTTTAAAAATTGTCATTTTTCACGATCCACGAACGCATTTTTCAGGTACTATCAATTCCGATTTTCCAAAGCATAAATCCCTCCTTTCTACACCGCCAGAAATATGACTTCCTCTGTGAGATTTGGTCAGTCAACTGCTCGGCAATTTCTACCTCCATGAGCTGGATCATTTTGTAAAACATACACTCAAGATGAAATACTACGGTCGCTATATGGATGATATGATATTTTTTCATCCAGAGCGAGCAATACTCGAAAATGTGATAGTGGAGATTCGCCACTTTCTTCATGACAAACTCCAACTCACACTCCATCCAGACAAAATAATCCTCAATTTTTGCGAACAGGGTATTCTGTTTCTCGGAGCATATATCAAACCGTGGAGAACGTATATCGGAAATCGGACGAAGAAGAATATGTATGAATGTATTCAACGACGAGAAAATACTGATCTCCTCAGATTTCAGCAACAGATGGAGTCGTATCTGGGGAGTATGAGTCATTTTCAGACAAGGAGATTGCAGAAGAGTATTTTGAATATTTTTTGTGAATAAAAAAATGCATCAAAAACAGATATATCTTGAAAACAGAAAAAAATTTGCATAACCATATATTTTATTTATACTCCCGTCACTTTGACATAGGTGAGGGGGCGTAGCTCAGCTGGTTAGAGCGCCTCCCTGTCACGGAGGAGGTCGCGGGTTCGAGTCCCGTCGCTCCCGCCAGAAAAATCGTTAAACGTTCATCGTTAAAAGTTAAACGTTTTACTACCGATTTGCTCTGGCCCACTCGTCTGTATCAAAGATTTGTGTCAAACGAAAAACGATTAACGTTCAACGTTTTACACATTCGTATGGGGTCTTAGCTCAGTTGGCTAGAGCGCCTCGCTTGCACCGAGGAGGTCAAGGGTTCGACTCCCTTAGACTCCACCATTCTACGTTCGCTAAAGCGAACTTCGAATGGCACAGCCAATGAGAAGTAGTAGAATGTCCTGCGTAGCTCTCTAGAGCGAAGCATGGACGATACTGAACTTACTCATGGTTAAGCCATTTTTACTTTTACTTTTAACTTCCGTTGTATGACTGGCTTTTGAAAACGTCCTCGAAATATGATTTATATTGTCAGTAAAAGACGATCTATTACTGGAGACAAACTGACTAATGCTCAGAAGACATATGAGAAACTTCTTCGTCGTGAAAAACATGAAGGAAAGACTGCATGGCTCGCTGATGCCATGGTAAAAGCTACTGCTCGTATGAAGAAAATGGGACTCTCTAGTTTGATTAAAAGTTAATTCTCCACCTGAAATGCGATTCGCGTATTTCTCCTAATTCTTAATTTGTAATATGGTACGTCTCTCAGGATCACGACATCGAAAGCTTCGTTCGGCACTTGTCCGCATCGAAAAAAAAGTCCGAAAAGCAAAAAAGAAGAAATAATTGAAAAATTATTTGAAATATACTTCTTTTCTCTATAATACCCCTACTTTTTTAATTCCTTTATTTTTCCCTTATGGCTGATTTTCTACGAACAAAGCCACACGTTAACGTTGGTACCATTGGTCATATCGATCATGGAAAGACTACCCTTACTGCTGCTCTCACTGCTGTCGGTGGTTCAGGCGTATCCTATGCAGATATTGCAAAAGGTGGTACAGCTCGTGCTGGTTCTGATAAGATCATTACAATTTCAACTTCACATGTAGAATACGAGTCTCCACTCCGACACTATGCACACGTTGACTGTCCAGGACATGCTGATTATGTCAAAAACATGATTACAGGTGCTGCTCAGATGGATGGTGCTATTCTCGTTGTTTCTGCTGTTGATGGTGTGATGCCTCAGACTCGTGAGCATGTTCTCCTCGCTTCTCAAGTCGGTGTTGCTCGTATCGTCGTATTCCTCAATAAGTGTGATATCGCTGATCCAGAGCTCACTGATCTCGTCGAAATGGAAGTTCGTGAACTTCTCTCAAAATATGGCTTTGATGGTGACAATGCTCCAGTTGTTCGTGGCTCTGCTTTCACTGCTCTTCAAAATCCAAAAGATGAAGCTGCTTCAAAAGGTGTTCGAGATCTTCTCGATGCTCTCGACAGTTATATCGAAGAGCCAGTTCGTGAACTCGACAAGCCATTTCTCATGTCTATCGAAGATGTATTTTCTATCAAGGGTCGTGGTACTGTAGCAACAGGTCGTATCGAACAAGGTATCGTCAAAATCAATGATGAAGTCGAAATCGTCGGTATCCGTGATACACAAAAATCTGTCGTTACCGGTGTCGAGATGTTCAAAAAACAACTTGGTCAAGGTCAGGCAGGTGATAACGCTGGTATCCTCCTCCGAGGTATCGAACGTGAACAAATCGAGAGAGGACAAGTAATGTCAAAACCAGGGTCTATCAAGCCACACAAGAAATTTGAAGCTGAAGTCTACGTCCTCAAGAAAGAAGAAGGCGGACGACACACTCCTTTCTTTAAGGGGTACAAGCCACAATTCTATTTCCGAACAACAGATGTAACTGGTGCTATTGAGCTCCCAGCTGGTGTCGAAATGGTTATGCCTGGTGACAACATCAAGTTCCTCGTAGAGCTCGGGTGTGGTATCGCTATGGAAAATCAACTCCGTTTTGCTATCCGTGAAGGTGGTAAAACTGTTGGTTCTGGTATTATCACAAAAATTCTCGATTAATCGTTATGTCTACTCAAGTAAAAGCAAAATCCGCTCCCAAAGAAACTCCAAAAGTTACTAAAAAAGCTCCTTCTACGGTGAAGAAAGAAGTATCAGAAAAGGTATCTCCTTCCAAAGCAGTAAAAGAGACAAAGGTATCTCGTCGAGAAACGCTCAAGATTTCTGTCAAAGCATTTGAACATCGTGTCGTCGACGAGGCAGTGAAAAAGATTATCAGTGCTGCGAAAGATACAGGATCCCAAACAGTTGGCCCTATTCCCCTCCCAACAAAGATAGAAAAATTCACACTCAATCGATCGACATTTGTGAACAAAAATGCACGTGAACAATTTGAGATTCGTCGTCACAGACGCCTCCTCCTCATCAACGAGCCAACTCCAGAGACACTTGAAACGCTTCAAAAACTCAATCTCCCTTCAGGAGTCGGTGTTGATATTGCTATTGTCGCCGCTGCCTAATTATATTACCTCTTTTACTATGCCACGCGTTTGTGTCTATACATGAAAAACCACTGGAAGTGGAAACAAAGTCTCTCACTCTGTACGTCGTACAAAGCGTAATTTTATGGTGAATCTTCACTATAAAAATATTCGTGATCCTCGTGACGGTATGATTTATCGTATGAGACTCTCTGCTGCTGCGATTCGCACTATGTCAAAGAAGGGTGTTGTAGCATTTTTGCAAGACTTTGGGTTATAGGAAAATTTTGATTTTCAAAAAACCACTCTTTCGGGAGTGGTTTTTTCTTGATTGCATGCAAATACTCTTATAATCACTTTCGCACTAATACGTGCTCGCGTAGCTCAGTGGAAGAGCAGTAGCCTTCTAAGCTAAAGGTCGATGGTTCGATCCCATCCGCGAGCACCATTTTCTGAATGCTAAGAATTAAAAGAACTAAAAACTAAGAACAGAATTCATCATAAAAATCGTTTCTTAGTATTTAGTGTTTACTATTTGGTTTTTATTTACATGCCCAGGTGGTGAAATGGTAGACACGCAGGTTTCAGAAGCCTGTTCCGCAAGGTGTGAGGGTTCGAGTCCCTCCTTGGGCACCATTTTTCTAGAAAATAAAATGAAAAAAGTTTTCATCATTCATGGTTTTGAAGGAAGTCCAAATGGAGGATGGAGACCTTGGCTCATGGCTGAGCTAGAACAACATGACGTGTACGCCTGTGCTCTTTCTATGCCAAATCCAGATAATCCTCTCTGTTGAGAGTGGGTTGAAGAAATTTCGAGACATGTTGAAAGAAATGAAAATGATGAAATATATCTCATCGGTCATTCACTTGGTGGACCAGTCATTCTCAGATTTCTCGAAAAAACAAACAATAAAAATATTTACTGAGTTATTCTGGTATCATCACCTTCTGAAAAGAATACAAACAGGAAACTTCATTCTTTTTTAGAGAGTGAATTTGATTTTGGAAAAATAAGAAAGTCAGCAAAGCAGTTTATAGTTATCCATGGTGATAATGATCAACTTGTACCAGTAGAGCAAGCAGTGTATTTAGCAGATACTCTCAACTCCCCACTGATACTGATAAAAAATGGTGGACATCTCAATGGATCTGTTGGTTGGTTTTCACTCCCCGAGTGTTTTTAGATTCTCTCTTGAAAATGATTTAATCCAGATACCCTCTTCTCACGAGTATAAATGCTATTCCTGAAGCCATAAAGAGCGCAAAGAAGATAATCATTTCAGGACCAGTCGGGACTGCGACGCTTTCTGAAAAATCTCCTTCTCCGACAAAATCACCATTTTTACAAATTCCGCGGATACGGAAGTCTTCATAGACCGTTTCTTTTGAGCTCATGTCGACATTGATACGGAACTGATTTGTCGTGACCTCATCAATCATCGCAAACTCTCCTGAGGCATCTTTTTTAAATACTTGGTATGCAGTAGCATCTTTGAGCTTATCCCAGTGAATGATAGAGTAGGTGGAGCCAGCTTTATCGACTCGGATACCACTGATCTTCTCTATAAAACACGTAGGCGCAGCATCAAGAGTAATAGCAAATGTTTGCTCTCCAGAATTGATAGCTGTATCTTTTTTATCAGCATCGAGAGCAATAATGGTAGAGAAGTATTCTCCTGCAGGAATACCGGGTATATACCATGTAAATGTATTTTCTTTTTTGATAACAGATTTTGCACTCGTGACCACTTCTTTTGGGTATTCACCAGGCACTGTACCATATTTGATTTTGAAAAATTCTATTTTATCCAAATCGGGCTTGAGTTCCCACGTAAACTCTACTTTCTTATCAGTTGTCGTTTTTATTTTGACATTTTCGATTTTCGCAGTCACGGTCCTAAATTTCCTCATATCTGGTTGTTCTGCTTTTTCACCGAGCTGAGACTCGAGGACAGCAGTGGCTTTAAATTCTCCTTCAAAATCCGACGTCTTAAACACCCCAGTATACGTTCAGAGCTTATTTTTATCTTCTCCCAGGGGAGTTACTTTGTCGCCAATTTTTATTTGCACAGATTTGAGATTGGGATCTCACACACCTACAAAAGTGATACTGCTTCCGACAAAAAATTCATCACCTTCTTTGATGATAAGGGAGGTGAGTTTTGGTTTATTGACACTATATTTTATCGCAACAGGAGCGGAAGTACCAGCAACTGCCCCAGTACCGTCGAGGACTTCTGCGATGATAACATTATCATTTGATTTGAGTTCACCGATTTCAACAGAAAAATTTCCACTTTGGTCTGTCTGTGCTGACTTTACTTTTGCTCCATTGAGTTTGATATTGATAGCGCTGGTTGGTTTTGATGTACCACTGACGGTGATAGTTTTTGTTGAGACTGTCGTATTTGAACTCGGTTCTTTGATGGTAATATCTGATTTTACTGGAGGAGGTTCATCTTTTGATACAGCAGTGATATCAAACTTTTTTTCTATTTCTTCAGCAGTATCGAGCTCAAAGACCGTAATACTATATTTACCTGCTTTTTTAAGCGTAAATCCTTTTTGAAAAGTATGTTCTCCCTGATCGTTGAGTGTGAATTGATATTCTCATTCTTCTCCGGGCATGACTATGTCTGCTGGATTGCTATCAGTATCAAAGAATATAGTTCATTCGTATTTTTCGAGTTTTTTCCCTGCAGCATCGAGTGCTGTGATTTTGACGTCAAAAGCTTCGTTGATTATGACTTCTGTGGGCGCAGTGATCTGAAAATCTTTTAATTCTGATGGAGCTGCTTGAGCAAGCGTAAGAGGCGAAAGGTTTGATGCAAAGAGAGCAATGAGTGTGAGTGATGAGAAGAGACGTTTCATAAGAAAACAATTTTATCCCTAGATTACCTGATTTAGCTGAGAAATACAATGCTTTTTACTATAAAGGTACTTGACGAATAAGAGTGTATTGCACTCTAGTAATTACAGACACCGCGTAATTTCTGGTGCCATCAGAGAGATTGTTCATTGTATATTCATTTTTTGTGCGAATTCAAGCATTTTCTGTCTCTCAAGAGGTGTTCAAATCATCTGAATATCCATCATTGTTAGGATTTGCCCTTTTCATGAAATCAAAAAAACCATATCTTCATTAAGTAGAGGTGATTGAATCGAATAATTTTCTTCTCAGGAATTTCATACTACCGTAAGCATTGAGTATGCTTCTTGTATTTTTGAGAGATAGTTTCCCTGAGCGAACCCTCCTAAACATGTCACGCCATAGTAACAAGAGAGTGTCGTGTAGATGAGTAGTCCAGAAGGAATCAGATGATGTTGGTTGAGGTGGTATAATATTTCCTCATGTTGCATCTTTATCCGAAAAACATTATAGGTACTAACCAGTTCATCACCTTCTCTCCAGAGTGCATGTCTATTATTGTTCTCGTCGAGATACCAAAATAGATAGGTTCCTGTATGGTCTACGAGGTCAAAACAACATGAAATACCATTGAAATATTGTTCTATATATGGCTGTATGTTTGCATGTGTCATCATCTGTGTCAGTATCGTATTTTCATGGAGATGGGCAATGAGGATTTCAGAGACGATACTTTCAGCATCGAGAGGGATAAAATCAGGCAAATCAGGAAAGAGCTCAGACCACCAAAGATGATTAATTCTCGTAAGTTGTTTTGAATAATTTTTCTCTATTACGATATCATCATGTAATATGATTTTTTCCAAAAATTGCATGATAGCCAGATAGGATGCTTCAGTTATAAAATGTTGATGAAAAAATGATGTGAGACGAGGGAAGGTATGTTTTTTAATTGAATCGATTGTATAGCTCGGAAATTCAAATACAGGAGACATTCTCTTGCTTGCAGAGAAAAAGGGGAGGTGGAGATATTCTTGGGGTGCATATCACCCGTCACCATGAAATACGATACCTCGTGGATAGGAAGAATTTCCCAAGCTGACATGGCTTGTACAGAGATTGACGATTGATACATCAGAATTTACCAGTCCACGAAGGAGTGCAGATTGAAAAAAAAATGGATGCCCCAGGGGTCCCATATGCTCGGCAGTTGATACGATATAATTTTTCGTTAAGCTTTCCCTGACTTTCTCTGCCATAGATGGATCAAACTCTCTTGAAGCATAGGAAAACATAATATCTACTAATTCTTCCTTTCTCTTTTTTTTGATTGGATCAGCTCATTCTCTTGCGTGATAATGTGCTTGGGCATAGTCAAATATACTTTTTTGACCTTCTTGCTCTACTAATTTTTTTAGAAAAGGGAGCTGCGCGAGAATATGTCTGAGAGATGCATGCTCCATAATGCAGTGATAGTATGATAAAGGTGTGCGTTTTCAATATGAAAATATGAAATCATAAATAATCCATCTCTTTTCTCTTTCCTCTTTTCTCTTTTCTCTAAAATAGATGGTATGACTTCTCTGACTTCTCTCGACATTCTCATCGTAGTATCCACGATTATCATCGCTGGAGCTGGTATTTATCTTATCATCATACTTCGTCGATTGGCTCATATGTCTCGCGTAGCTGACAGGTTTGCACATACGATAGAGAAATTTCAAGATGCTTTTTCAGTCATTGATCATATCCCAACAGAGATGATTCGTCGGGTCACTGACAAACTTCCTCGTAAAAAATAACCCTTTCTTTATATGAAATCTTTTCCTCAATTTATCCTTCTTGTGTTGATCATCGTCGGATGATTCTGGGTCGGTATGCAGTGGGGCTCTATGCGTCCAGTACGTGATTCTGCAAATCCTATCATACCGGAAGTAAAAACAGTTGTCCCAGTCATCGTCCCTGAAGAGATTACTTCAGAAGAAGAAAGTACTCCAGAAGATATATCGAGTATAGATACTTCAACTCCTCCTGAGATAGTTCCTGCACAGCCGATTATTACTAACAGTACTATTGATCCAAATCTTCCAAAGAATCCTACTGATAAAGTCATCCGCTACGATAGTTCTCGATTCAAATATGGTTTTGAAATGCCAGCTAATGTTTATTTTTCAGCATTTCCTGGAGAAAATGGCGCTATTCATACAGTAGGTATAGGAAAAGAAGACCCAGCGACTCTGACGGATGCAGCTGTTCGTGTCTATTTTTATGGTAAAAAAATTCTTCCTGAACTTCAAAATGCTACAAAGTATTTTGATCCAGCAGGTACTTCAGCATATCTCCTCCTCAATGGTTCTTCTGTCAAAATCGAAGCCCTTAATATCAATCATCCTGTAGTACAAAAAATTATCGAGACTTTCACAGCTCAATAGTATGATAGTACCTCTTTGAGAGAGAATTATTGAAACCAAACGCTGTCTTCTCTCTGGAAAAGAATTTTTTGTCACCGATAAAGACCTGGAATTTTATGATAAAATTTCTCCAGTGTTTGCTTGAAAGAAATATGCCATTCCGAGTCCGACACTGTGTCCTGAAGAGAGACAGAAGAGACGACTTTCATGGAGAAACGAGCAAAAACTCTATAAGAAAAATTGTGATAAATCAGGGAAGGAGATAGTGTCTATGTATTCAGGAGAAAAAGAGTTTCCTGTCTATGATGCAAAAGTCTGGTGGAGTGATGATTGGTCTCCGGTAGATTTTGGACAAACATATGATTTTTCTCGAAATTTTTTTGATCAGTTTTGAGAACTTTCAAATAAAGTGCCATTACCAGCAACGCTTGGTCGCAATCTCGAGAACAGTGATTATTCACTTCATTCGGCTGATCTCAAGAATTGTTATTTGGTTATCTCAACTATCACTTGAGAGGAACTTTTTTATGGCTATCAATGAAATGGTTCGAAAAGTTGTCTTGATTTTTATCATGCGAATAATTCTGAATATTGTTATCAGATTACTGATGTTCATAGGAGCTATCATTGTTTGTTTTCACAGGATCTTGATGACTGCCAGCAATGTCTTTTTTGCTATGATTGTAAAAGCTGTCTTCATTGTTTATTTTGTTTCAATCTTCGCTCGAAGAGCTATTGTATACACAACAAGCAGTATGCACCAGAAGAATATGAACTGGAAAAACAAAAAATATCCCTTCAAAATCATTTGAATTTACTTAAAAAGAGATTTCAGGAAATGCTTCTCAGTATATCGCACAGAGCACTCAGAGGTATAAAAAATGAAAATTGCATTGGTGATTATCTCAATACTTGTTCGAATTGTTTTTCATGTTTTAATTTTACAGAAGGTGAAAATCTCAGATATGTGTCTACGGGTAGAGGTGGTAAAAATTCCTATGATTGTAATTATACGATAGCTGAGTGGTGTCTCGAGTGTCTCAGTCCTTTTCCGGCAGATAATGTTGGCTTTAGTGCCTATCCTTGGTGATCATCGGAGAGTTTTTATCTGCATTATTGCCAGTCATGTATACAATGTTTTGGGAGTATTTCTCTCAAGCATGGTAAAAACTGCATCCTCAACAAACCCTACTCCGCCCAAGAATACGAACAGCTCTGTGGAAAAATCATCGACCATATGAGAAGTACAGGCGAATGGTGAGAATTCTTCCCTCATGAACTTTCTCCATTTGGATACAATGAAACAGTAGCACAAGAATACTTTCCGATGACCAAAGAACAAGTACAAGAACAATGATGGAACTGGTATGATGCTCCTGAAAAAGTATTTGAAGGAACTTCTCTACAACCACTTCCCATCAATCAGTATGATGAAAAAGTTGTCTGATTTGAAACTGCGCAAAAGAATATTGATGCCCTTCTTAACTGAATCATAGTCTGTAATGTCACAAAGAAACCATTTAAGATCATCAAACAAGAACTGGCTTTCTACATAGAAAATAAACTTCCTATTCCAACAAAACATCCCGACCAGAGACATAAAGAGAGAATGGACATGAGAAACCCACGAACGCTCTACGAGAGAACTTGCTCTGAATGTCAGAAAGACATCACTACTACCTACTCTCCAGACAGACCAGAGAAAGTCGTATGCGAGGAGTGCTATCGAAAATTAGTGTACTAACTTCCAAGACCAAGAACTAAAAAACTAAATGCTAAGAGAGGAACTGAGTAAACTTTTTAGCCAATCTTATTCCTGAGCCAGATAGTGAGAGGAATACAGATAAACTTAACTACAAAAAGACTCACGATTATTCCCAGGACAGTTGACTGACCAAATCCTTTTACAAGACTCACACCCATCCACCAGAGTACAAGACCGACGAGGAGCCCAGTGAGGTTGCTATCCCATACAGCAGACCATGCTTCCCTGAAACCAAGCTTGAGGGCTGTGGGTGTATCTTTTCCCTGTCAGAGGAAATCCCTTACACGCTCAAGAAGAAGAATATTGCTATCAATAGCGATACCAAGAGAGAGGACGATACCAGCGACGCCAGAGAGTGTCAGCGTGACACCGATAATTCTCACAAGTCATAGAACGACAATGAGATAGATGATGAGAGATACACCTGCAACGATACCAGAAATCCCATATCTCCAGAGTAAAAAAGCACAGATTAAAATAAGACCCATCACTCCACTGAGAATGAGTTTTTTAAGGGATGTTTCTCCGAGATTCGGACCAATGGTTCGCTCACTATGTTCGTAGATACCAACCGGAACAATACCCTCATTGATATTTTGACTGAGGTTCGTCGCCCATGTTTTACTATCTTGTTCTCATCCGGATGTGATAATCGCATTTCCATCAATACGTCATGAGACATTTGGAGCTGTGAGGAGTTGATTACCGAGAAAGATAGCAATGACACCCCCAGCATTTTTCTCAGTGATATCACCAAACATTTTTTGTCCTTCTGCATCAAATATGAGATTGACTACATACTGTCCTGTCGTAGGGTCAGGGGTAGGGATAGTATTGATGAGATGTTTTTCATCGAGAATCTGGTTATTTTTACCGAGTGCTGGTCGAAATTTCAGAGGTTCATCATCGACGAAAAGTATTTTTGCAGTGATAGGACTTGCCTCAGAGAGAGTTTTGCTATTAAGAGTATCTATAGACACAAAGCCAGTTCATTTTCTATTTCCCAGAGTCACGGGAGCGATCTTTCCTGAAAATCATTTTTGACCAAGCTTTACTCACTCAAGGGAGAAGAGTAATTTTAAATCGGAGAGTTGAAGCGTTTCTTTGCCTACGAGTGCTTGAATTTCTGCATTTTTCAGAGAAAAAACATTTTCATAATTGTCCGCTACCTTCTGGCTCCACGCATCAAATGGTATTGTTTTTCCTGCAAAAGACGAACTGACTGCGTCTATGACACTTTTTCTTTTCTTGAGGAGATCTTGAAACTCATTTTCAGGTCGTGGTTCTTTGAACTGGATTTTTATTACTTGCCCAATAACTGCTTTTGCTTCTGCGATGAATTCTGCATCTTTTCTCTGTCTCTCAACAGGATCGAGCTTATCATGACTATTTGGAGTAGGGATTTGGACGATGATATGCGTTTCATCACCATAAAATGCAGTATTGAGCGTTGGTTCTGTCGTACCTATCCTCCGTACACGCCCATCGAGAATGGTTTTCATATCTTCGATAATCTGAGTTTTTCTCTCCACTGTTATGTCGGGAGTATTACTAAAGTCAACGAGATAGTCGAGTTCTACTCCACCATGAAGATCAAGACCGAGCTTGTAATCACTGAGCTTACTGTCGAGGATTGGAAGACCAACCTGTGACCAGGGAACAGCAGCCCAAAAAGCAACAAGAAGTAAGAGTGTAATGATAATTTTTTTCATGGGAAAGTGAGTGATTATATATTGGTGCCTTCGAGATCAAGTGCAGCGAGATCGGCTGTCGTATCTGATGAACGTGATATATGAGAAGTGCTTGTAGCTGTATCTCCCAGAGGTGCAATACCTTCTTTGAGCATGACGTGCAGCTCTCGTCATTTTTCTCCATCGATGCTTTTTGTCACGATATCTGGATAGGTTTCACTGATGTAGGCATGTACTTGTTTCCTCTCGTACCCTGACAGTTCGTAGATGACCTGATCGATACCATTTTTTCGTGCAAGTTCTGCTTTTCTATCGACAATAGAGAAGAGACGTTTTTGTTTCTCTGCCAGATAGTCATTGATTTCTAGATGGATAATACAGCGCACACCAGTTATTTTCTCTGCCATTTGTATGAGGAGCGATTGTGTTTCTTCCATCGTTCGACCATGAGGACCGATGAGAAGAGGGGAGTCTGTTGTGGAGATTTTAATGGTATAGATATGATTTTCAGCATCGTTTGTGAGTATTTCTAATCCAGAAAATTCAATACCAAGTGATTCAAAAAATCATTGCGCAAGGGAAGTAAGGGAGGCATCCATAGAAAAAAAATTAGTGATGGTTTGAGTGAGATGAATGTGCTTCGTGGTGAGCAGGAGCATCTTGTTGGAGGTTTTCTCGAAAAACAGAGTACCAGAGTGTTTCCACGAAGAGCTCTATGACAGAATTCATCGCCGAGACTATAATCAAAAAGAGTAAATATACTAGTCATATTAGAATAAATACACCTTGTAAAAACACTGGTGCCATACCAAATGCTAAAAACCAACTAATCACAAAAGGCAGAGTAAAGATACCTGCGAGCAGTATTATTTCTCTCATGTAGACCAGGATGAGCGAAAAAAATATCCTCCAGGTAACATTGATATTTTCAAGTGTCATAGTCATGGAGAGGCTGAGTGCTTCAAAAATGCCAGCATCGTTGATAATAATAAAATATTTCGCATATTCAAAAAAGAAGCGTGTGAGGACGAGAGCTACGAGAAAGATACATGCAATAATTCCAATAAGTGCCCAGTTGCCACTTAGGAATCGGTATCACCAAAAAAGTATGTAGAAAATATAGACTGGCTTTGACCAAAAAAGCAATGCATGGTATTCAGCGAGTTTGACAGACTTCTTCCATCAGAAAGTCAGAGCAGGCATGATACGATACTGGCGCTCATTTTGATTATTATAAGCCCTAATAAGATATATAAGCCCAGCATTAAATACATTTTTGACCAGAAAATTCATCAGAACATATGCTAACCCAATTATGAGCAAACTCGTGATAAAGGGTACTCAATGTGTGCCAATGAGGGATGTAGCAAAATTTCGTATCCACGAAAAAAAATCAGATGTTTCTTGCATAATATCCAACCATATACTCCCAATTTGGTAGATGAGCGTGCCAGAGAGCATGAGTGTATCAAACAATGAGCCCCAAAAATTGAAACGACGAATTTTTTGCCCGTTCAGTGTAAGCTTCCACGCTTCAGCGAGATGATTATGTAGAGGGGAAGAGTGCATTTTTTAACCATTCAAAAAATCAAACTATGTGTTTTGTTTCATCAGAACGTTTGAATCCTTCCTTGAAGTATCCACGGGATACTATATCGACAGTCATCTCTCTGCCGGCTATGAATTCAGGTATTTTGAGCCCGAGAATAGTGTTTTTGGTTCCTACATATTCATAAGGAGATCCAAAGACAAAAATAGCAGATTCTCGTTCCAATATTTTTTGGATACCAATTTGTAAGTCTCGGAGTTTATCTGGTGTATTATAGTAGAGACGATCAGTCAATCGTGAGAGGAGTGAGTCGAGATTGCTCTCTTTGAGACGGATAAGGTTATATCATGATTTTATATGACTTGAGTGCAAAAATGGTCATACATTGTAATAAAAAAGACCGAGATGAACCCCACTAAAGAGTATATCATAGGAAAAAGTTGGATCAGCGAGATTTTTTTTGATATCAGCGAGTGAGAGCTCTTCGATTGCTACGTCTGTACCAAATTCTCTGAGCTTATTAGCAGTAGCATTTGCGAGTCGTGAAAGATATGGATTTTCTGATTGAAGTACGATACGGAAAGCTAACAGCTTTCATTGACGGTTATAGAGTTTCTTTGGATCTAAGTCTTTTGGCAAGATGACTGGTTCTGGTTCAGGCATATTATTTTTTTCCCATTCTGTTTTGAGCGTATTGAGGTTGTTTTGGTCAGTAGAGTGATAGATGATGAGTGTTTCTTCTGCGAGCACTTTTACTCCGTTGTAAAAGGAGACACGGTACAGATTTTGACCTGTTATGAGATTTCAGAATTCCTTTTTTGCTGTGTAACTAAATGTACGTTTACGGGAAGAAAAATTCTTCAATGTGTAGTCATTTACTATCACCTTTGTTGTGCCAACTGGAGCAGTACCACGTATATCAAAGCTCGGTATAGAGAGGAAACTAGGCGTGACATTTTCTGGTGCTGTGACATATTTGAGGACTTTTTTTGGCACATCTTTTGCAGATTTTTCTGGTGCCTGAAAAGTTCCACCAAAACTATATCCAAGAGAAAATACAGTTTGAAAAAATGCATTTTCGGTCGTGACACGAGGTGTACTCGGGATATCTCCGAGAAATACATTCTCCTCTGGCATAATAGTTGCTTCTTTAGCATCAAGCGTCCCAAGAATATCTGTATAGAGAGTTTTTCTGAGAGATATAGGGAGGGAATTTGTATTGAGAAAGGCACCATAGAATACTGGTCGAATATAGGAGTGAGATCAGCCATTCTTTGATTCTAGGGGTGTATCTGAGAGGAGCATATCAGGATTGATGGTACGCGTGATATCCTTGTTGGTGAGTCAAAATCAAAAACGGACTTGGTCAAAATAGAATGGTCTGTTGGTATGTGTATAGTAGGGGTTTCGTGTGAGAAAAACTGTCTCCTTTTTCTCTTGTTTGGTTGTGTATACATAAGGACCACTAAAGGAGAGTATTTCCTTGAGAGTTCCAGTCCAATCGTCTGCTATGTCTTTTTTTCTGAGAATAGGCAAAAATAGTGCTTCTATAGAGGTGGCATCACGAGTTTTAAAACGGAAAATGACATCCCCAGTATCTTCTGATACTTCTATCAGTCCAAGCTGAGAACGTGTGTATTCATTGACTGCTTTTTCTCGAAAAAGTGCGTATGTTGCGAGTATATCCTCTGTTTTCATGCTCGCTCCATCACTCCAGAGAGCATTTTGATTCAGTGTACATCGGACTACTGGAAAAGTGTCAGTAGTACAGGTTGCTAAGTCAGGTATTATTTTTTTATCTGTTGGAGAAAAACGCAACAATCCTCTGTATACAAATCGAAGCACTGTGTCATTTGGATCATTCTCTATTTTCGTATCAAAATGAAGTATATTGAGATCGGGCGTCTTTCCTGCCATCCCTATATTGATAGTGCCACCAGGAAGTGGGTATTTCTGAGCATCATGATAGAGGTAGAGCAATACTATATGTGCTGCGATGATGAGACAAAAGAACCCCACGAGAAAGAGGAGGTATTTTTTTATTTCTGAATAAATTCTCATAAGAGAAAGGAGATTTTTAGGACAAAAACGATACTATACAGCCACCAACAAAGATGATTCACACAAGAATTGTAGCTATGTGGAGAGTTTTTGCTGGACCACGACGTTCGATAGGCGCCTGGAGGGTACTGCTGGTCGTCACGTTGAGGCCGCCATCGCGGACCTGGAGAAGCACGAGAGCAATCAATATAATTGCAGAAATCAGAATAACAGAATTCATAAGAAAATTTATGGACCCCGTGAGTTTAGTGAAAAGTCATTTTTTTGCAATCATTTTTTTTGCAATCTATGCAGAAATGTGGCAATATAGATCTATGAAAAGATGTCTCTATATACTATTTTGGCTGGTGGGCTCTCTAGAAAGCGCAAAAGTTTATTCTGTGGGTTTGACAGATTGAATCTGAGGGAATAGAGAAAAATGATGAATGGGAGGAGTAGACTTTCATTTTCCCTTAAGTGAAATTTTTCCCACACCAAAGACCATATCGACTGATAATGGGATTGTCAATGTCAAAGACTATATCATCGCTATGATACCGCTTCTCACGACTCTCATGGCTATAGGAGCTGTTACTATGCTGCTACTTGGTGGCTTTCACATGGTACTCGGTGGTGCGAGTGCAGATCAAACAGAAAAAGGAAAAGGTATCATCAAAGATGCTCTTATGGGACTTCTCTTTTGACTCTTGGCGTATGTAATAATCACTGTTTTATGAAATATATTGGATATATAATACTTGCTTGGTCTCTTGATGCTCTTGCAGCATCAGGTGAAGGTCTTTCAAAAATCTTTGATGGTAATCATGACCTCCCTTGAGAAAGTATCAAACCGGGACAAGGAGTGTCGAGCGTGACAAAGTTGCTCACTTCGACCGTTACAACTCTCCAGGATATTACCGCTATTGTGAGTGTTATCGGTGTGTGTCTCGTAGGCATTCTCTATATTATGTCTCTCGGAGAAGAAGAAAAAACTCAAAATGCGAAAAAATACCTCATGGCTATAATCATTGGTCTTGTGCTAGCTCTCAGTGCATGGGCACTTATTTCGCTGGTTGATCTTGTTCCAACCACTATAAAATTTTAATATATGCTCCACAAAATCTTTATTATATCTCTCATTTTCTTTGGTACAGCTCTGTATGCAGAGTCTGGCCTGCAAGATAATCTCAATGGGGCTGTCCAAGAAATGGTACCAAATGTCGAAAGTGATAGAGAAGTTGACTATGTCAATATAGGGAAAGAGGTCCAAAATTGGATATTTATGCTCATAGGTATCATAGCAGTTGCTTATCTCGTATATGTAGGGGCGAAAATGCTCTGGGCACCAGGAAGTATAGAGGAAATGCATTCTTCTGTGCATTCATTGATTTATATTATCATCGGTCTCGCACTGATACCATTTGCGTATGTCCTTATTCAACTCATTGTAAATATCCGATTATGATAAAATTTTTCTGACTCATCCCTCTCTTATTGCTCATGATTTTTTCTGAAATCTGACTCCCAAATGTGTATGCAGGGAAATGTGAATTTAGTGGTGGTGATATCCTACAGGATTTCAAAAAATGTAATCCCAGTATAGGTGTCAAGCCAGATTCTGACTTGGATCTGAAGGTGACCACTGCAGAGTGAGATTTTCGTACCATTATGTCGACCATTATTGGTCGAGTTCAAAAAGTAACTGCAGTTGTAGCTATCGGTTTACTGGTATGGATTGGTCTCGTACTGGTGATGCCTATGAATGCTGAAGCAAAAGAAAGTGCCAAGTCAAAAGTCATTTCTGTTCTCTTGTGATTTCTCTTTATGATAGCGGCAACTCTTATGGTGAACGGTATTATTAATCTCGTGTATGATCTCTTTAAATAAGTCATCTTTTGTCGGAGTTTTTCTGCTTGTTTTTTCCTCTACATTGGTTGTTTTGTGATCAGTGCAGGCCATATTTGGGACTCTCAGATGGTATAATGCCAGTGAGCAATCACACGAGGTATTACAGGAGTATCCTGTATATAGTGCATTTGATGAGCCATCAAAAAAGGGAGTTATTCGTGTTTTTATAGCACCAAAACCAAAGAATGATGCTCAGAATGTGTATGTATTTATGCAAAATACAGCTCCAGCTCGAACAGAAGCTATAAAAACTGTCACACCAGAGAAAGCTCAGATTATCATGCAAAAAGTAGAAGACGTGCTTCAAAGTACTACAAATGTTCCCCAAAGTACTGAACAGAATGCTGTATTTCAAAGCCCTGTCCGTATCGGTGTCACGCCTGAGAAATCGTCCATGCCACTTGGATATTCATCCACGATAGATACTGTATTAACAGGACTTTATTTTCGAGATGTGCTCTGGGATTTTCCTCTCACAATCGATATCAACAGGACGAGCCCAAGAGGACAGATGAGTAATGAGAGCGTGATACTGTCTGGTCGCATCAAATCTCTCTCAGAGATGGCAAAAGTATTGGTCCATGAGCTTGGACATATGGTTGATATTTATCTCCTGCGTAGTCGATGAACATCTCTTGATCCTTCACGAACGTATTATGCTATTTCTTGGACTGAGCCGACTGTGCTTCGTTCGGGGGTCGAAAATAGTGCTTTTGTTTCTGGGTATGCAGCTACCAATCAATATGAAGATTTTGCCGAAGCGTTTGCTATGTACGTTTTTCACAATACAACTTTTGCAGAAAGAGCTGCAAAAACACCTGCACTCCAGCAAAAATATGATTTTTTGAGAGATACTGTCTTTCGGGGGTATTTTCTGGGAACAAACTATGAGCAAAGCTCCATCCCATCGACACTGTGGGATGTGACAAAAATTGTGATAAAAACCAATACTCTTTGAGATATTTTTGCCTCTATGTGAGATGTGATCAGAGCTCTGTCCTAGTAGTGATTATCCTCCATAAATATAGGAAAGATTTTGCGCGCATTGTACTTCATCTCTCGCACATGTGTAGACTCGACCAGGTATGCGTAGATCTATATAGGACTGTCGTGATGTATTGATGCGTTCTGTTTTTACCAGAGAGAGGAGTGTTTTGATTGCGTCTCTTCCTCAGCTGAAATTGATGATAAAAATGGTATTATTACTCGAGATATGTATTTCTTTTTCTTGGTCATAAAATGTGAGTGCTTGCATGGGGTATGTAGGGAGATTTTTTTGCCACAGTTGCAGTATTTCACGCATAGACTGCATATCCTCTATCATAATAGGTGTGTTTTTCCCGAGGTTTGGATCAGATACGAGATGTCGTATTTGCAGTGCAAGAGCTTCTACTTCAGGGATATCTGTTATGAGTTGGCCATTTTCTGTGAGGAGAAAAGTCTCTTCTCCGATATAGGCACGGTATGATGGAGTAAAAGAGGTCACGATAATACGTAACCCATCAGGAAACATAAGAGTCTTTTCAACAGAAGCAATATGTCGAATATTTGCTGATAAATGCTCAAAAATCTCACGAGTTGAGATAGCAAATATATTTTTTCCCGCAAAGTCTTCAAGCATTGACTGAATCGCATTGCGATTAAATACAGGTTCAGGCCTGAGGACAAGAGTAATTTTATCAGGATTTAATCGAAAAAGAGGTGTCGCAAAAAGTGCCACAAAGAACAATACTCCAATGCCTGCAAAAAATATCCAGCCTACTGTCTTGAAATAATTACGAAATATTGTCCACCCCTGCTTCACATACATCGTCCACGGTATTTTGTTTTTACGAGATTTGAGGAGATTAGTATCGTTTGTTTCTATGATTTTTGTAGATATTTTCCATACCGGTCCATCGATAGATTTCTTTTTTTTGAACGGTAGGGATATCTTTGGAAGAGAAAACTTTTTCACAGCGACATCATATAAAAAATGCGAAGCAAGGCAAAAATTTGAGAAAAATTAATTTCCATCTTCAAATCCACTATAGTCTTGGCTAGTCTCAAAAATTTCTTTGTACTCTTTATTGAGGGATTCTTTCAACTTTTTTTCCGCGATAATAACTTCGGGTAACTTGAAGAGTAAACTTCTATATCTCCTATCATCATGAATCTCTATGGTGAATCTGAATTCTTCGTAAACAGGGAATATATTATACAGAACATTTTGAAATACACGTAAAGTATCTTTTATTTCTTCACCCGGAAATCTATGACTTCTAGTGGTTCTATCTTTTATTGCCCTTAACTCTTTTTCCGTAGTATCTATAAGGTGACGAGAAATCATCTCTAAATATTCATTTAATATTTCATGTTTATTTTTCATTTCTGAGAAGAAAATTCGTATAGCATACATACGCAAAACTTTTAAATTCACTTTTTTGTTAGTTTCGCTTAGCTTTAGAATTATTTCATCAATTACGGAATCAGTTTCACGACCGAGATATCATGCTTTCTCGAGATAATCATAGAAATTGTCGACCATTTTTGGACCTGATGCTTGTCTGCATGAAACACTTGGATCTGGATTTACAAGAGGAATTCCATTTTGAGTAACTAGTTGGCCATATGCTAGGATTTCATCTGAACCTCACAGCAGGGTATGCATATAAATTTATTACAGTGTTTTTACAACATTATTCAGGAGTATCTCACGATCAGCAGGGAATTTCATATTTTCGAGAAGTGCTACGACAGACGCAAAAATCTGATATTGACCACCGTCGTAGACAAAACTATTTCCCGTGAATTGCATAGGGTCAAATTGTGAAAACATCCCTTTAAATGGGGTGTTTTTTGGGACAACAGGGATTATACCAGCCAGGATACAAGCCGTGATACGAGCAGGACTCGTATGACTATCAGAAACGAGAAAATCGCATCCTTCGAGGAATTCTTGGTCAAAATCGTGGACACTTTTAATAAGGGGATCTTTACTCGTTGTCTTTCCTGTGATAAAGACCGCTACTCAGAGGTCAGCGAGACCCTGAATCACAAAATCACGAGTTTTACTATCGTGGAGATCGATACAGGAGACATAACGTGTCGTTTTTGGGAGTTTATACTTCCCGAGGAGTTCTTTTTTAGCATTATTTTTGCGCGCAATAATTCGTTCATTGCGATCATCTGAGAAATTGTTGGATGGCATATAGGTACATCCTACCATGTATTTTTTCTCTATGCAAAATATTGAGAGTCCTAATTGCTTGACAGAAGCGGACTTTGAGCCCGTTTTGAGCACTTTTTATTCTTTAAACCCCTTTTGCCTTATCTCTGATGCGAGTTCTGCACCGCCACGGCGTGCAATAATACCCTGATCCATTACAACCACTTGATCTACGTGAAAGCTCTCAAGTATGTCAAAATAATGTGTGATAATTATGATACTTGTTTCTTTTCCACTACATTCTGCGAGCATCTTCGCGACGAGCTTAAAGGCATCTACATCAAGTCCAGAATCTATCTCATCGAGGATGATATACGTCGGTTTCAGGAGTTTTAGTTGAAGCACTTCGAGTTTCCGCTTCTCACCACCAGAAAATCCGACATTCAAGTCTCGTTCGAGGAAAGTTTCTGGGATATCACAACTTGTGAGTATTGGCTTTACGAATCGCGAAAAGAGCATAGGGGAGAGGGGATTCGTCCCTGGTGCGATACGAGGGAGGTGGAGATTGTAGATGGTTCTGAGGTATTCACTCACTTTGATACCTTTGATTTCTATCACATTTTGGAATGAGAGAAAGATTCCCCTAAGAGAACGCTCTTCTGGGGGCATAGTGAGGAGATTTTCATTATTGAGAGTCATAGCTCCATCTGTGACTTCGTAGGCAGGATTACCCATGATGATACTCGCAAGCGAAGATTTCCCAGAGCCGTTTTTCCCCAGAATACAGGTGTTTTTTCCTTTTTCGAAAGCCACATCGATACCGTGAAGTATTTCAGTATCAGCGACAGATGCATGTAAATTCTTGATTTCGAGCATAGAGGTATAGTAAAAGAAAACAGCAGAATGCAAGTTCCCTGTCATCGCGAGGAACGAACAGAGTGAGTGACGTGGCGATCCATGATCCTAGCTCATGGATTGCTTTGTACCTCGCAATGACAATTGTGCGCTTCGCGTAGTAATTTCCTGGATCGCCACAGAATTCTGGTGAATTCTTCGCGATGACGGTAGCCCGTCATTCCAGCCAAGCAACGAAAATTCTATAATAAAATGCCCGAGGTGGAATCTATGTTAATTGTAGAACCAAGCTTCATACTTTTTATCGAAAAAGTACCAAAATGAGGGAAGAGTGAGTGAATCTCACTCTGGACGGGCGAAAAACTCGGACTGTTTTCACCCCTCAGTTCTATATAGCAAGGACCTTAGACAGTTTCGCCACTAAAAACCCGTTTCTGCATTGCGTGTGTTAAAAAATCCTTCTTTTTTCTTTCTGCTCTTTTATTTTTTCTCTAGAGTATCGCTTTCAGCGCTATTTTCGTCCATTCTTCCCAGATAGTATCAGGATTTTGCATCATCTCGTGGAGTTCTTTTGGTGTGTAGAATCCTTCATTGACGACTTCTTCGCTTCATTCTGCAGTTTTGGAATCAGTGGTGATGACGTAGAGGACGCCGATATGGACTTTACTGACCTCATCTTTTTCACTATTGATATAGCCGATAGGATCTATGGAGAGGATATTTCAGTGGAGTGTAATCTCTTCTTCGAGTTCACGAATGAGTGAATCCGCGAGGATGTCACCGGTTTCATCTTCTTTTTCGATGTGACCACCGATACCACACGCCCATTTACCAGCGAGACGAGTCTCGTGCGCTTCTGTACGCTTATCTCATCGCATATAGGCAAATATTTTTCCTTCAGTATTGCGGATGACTGCATACGAGATAGG
>Ga0247836_1003190_pt1 | contig 22349 bp, 16 predicted proteins | sample LaCruzMarch2015__4_FD_187116 | JGI IMG/M metagenome (GOLD analysis project Ga0247836, IMG submission 187116) | Freshwater microbial communities from meromictic Lake La Cruz, Castile-La Mancha, Spain - LaCruzMarch2015_14m | ecosystem: Environmental > Aquatic > Freshwater > Lake | place: Spain... | reverse complement strand
TATGAAATTCTTACCTACTGTTGTTAAAATACCCCCTACCGTATAATTAAAAGAAGCAGGAGTTGAATTAAATATTGTAAGAATAAAATAGGAATCTTTTATTATTAATCTTGACGTTTGCGTTGAGCTGTCATTCTTCTCCATTTTTTCATAAACACCATTGACCCATTGTCCAGTCAAAGTGTTGGGATTAAAAAAAACAGTTAATAATAGCAGATTAAAAAATAATTTCATTGTATTCATATTTATTAAGTTTAAGGTTCATTGACTAAATTACGGATTAATCTTTATAATCTTTTCGATAACTTTGAGCAAACTGAAAATTAATCCCTATGATACAAGTCGCTATTGTTGGTTACGGTCTCTCCGGGCAAACGCTACAAGCTCCATTTTTTGATTATAATCCTGAATTTAATATTCAACGCATTGTAACAAAGAATCAGGATCCCTGTATTCGTTTTCCTAATTGTATTCATACGTTGAGTATTGAAGAAGCAATTGCCGACAAGGAAATAGATTTGGTGAGTATTACTTCACCAGATGACACTCATTTTAATTATGCAAAAATGGCCCTTGAAGCGGGTAAACATATATTGGTTGAAAAACCATTCACCTCAACCGTTGAGGAAGCAGAAATACTTTTCGATCTGGCAAAACAAAAGAATAAAAAAATCTTCGTCTTTCAAAATCGTCGTTTTGACAGTGATTTTCAAACCGTCAAAGCCGTTCTTGATAGTGGTGTTTTAGGTAAAATCATACGTTATGAAGCTCATTATAACCGACTTTCAACGCAATTGAGTGCAAAAAAATGGAAAGAGGAAATTACCCCATCCAGTGGTATTCTCTATGGTTTAGGCCCTCATATTATAGACCAGGCTCTTTCATTATTTGGTACGCCAATTGAATTTTGGGGTAAAACCTACATTCAGAGAAATGCGTCCATTATTGATGATGCTTTTGATGTTCATTTAGGATACGGAAGAACGCAGGTTTATCTTTCCTCTAATATGTTTATGCGGGAGGAGACACCGAGATATATTATACATGGTAAAAATGGTTCTTTTGTAAAATATGGTATTGACCAGCAAGAGGATCATTTGAAAATTGGACTTATGCCAGGCATGAAGGGTTTTGGCATGGAAGAACCTAAATATAATGCCCGATTAAATGTAGATAATGGATACTATGTTTTTAAAGGCGAAATTGAATCGAAAGTTGGTAATTGGAATTTGCTATTTAATCATATTGCCTCTGTGATTCTCGATAATAAACCCTATTTAATTGAAAAATCCCATATTCTGGATCAAATAAACATTCTTTCTTCCGTTAAATCAAAGGCAAATGTCTGAGAAGGAAAAAATGTTAGCCGGCTTAACATATTATTCCAGGGACCCTGAATTATTGGAACGATATTATGTTGCAAGAAAATTATTGGCAAACCTAAATAATTTATCTCCCATTGATGCTGAACAACGAAATGAATTATTTACTTTATTATTAGGTAGAATTGGCTATAATGTATGGATTGAAACCCCATTTTTTTGTGATTATGGAGAACATATTTTTATTGACGAAGGTACTTTCATTAATGTAAATGCTATTTTTCTGGATAATAATATCATAAAAATCGGGAAAAATGGCTTAATCGGTCCCGGTGTCCAATTATTGACTGCCAGTCATCCCCTAAGTGCAAGGGAAAGATTAATCACTTCAAATGAAAATCTAAAAACAAGTTATAAGACTTTTTCAAAACCAATTCATATTGGGGATAATTGCTGGATTGGTGGCAATACGGTTGTTTTACCTGGTATAACCATTGGAAATAATGTAACGATAGGTGCTGGAAGTGTAGTTACAAAAAATATTCCTGATAACATGCTTGCTTTTGGAAATCCTTGTAAAATCATTCGTCCAATTCTCTGATTCGTTCAGTTACATCAAGAAATTGGACGAATGACGTCGGATAAGAGACTATTTCTGCGGTTGTCTGCTTGAACTCTTTTCTTTGGTTGGGAAATTTGAAGGTACTGCTTGAGTAACCTTACCTGAGGCCACCCACTCTGTACCTCTTTGTAACAAAGTAATGAATCCGACACAATGCATAGAATAATCCTCATGACCCATCATATTATGGAAAATTTTTCCCTTCCCATAATTTAGTGTCAAAACACTGGGTTCATGCCTTCCTGTTCCCTTTTGATCTTTTGAACTATAAGCTGTAGCCAGAATATTCATGTTAATAGCTGGTCCGCGCATCAAATCATACAATTCATCTTTTGTATGCAACCATTCCATTGGAAGACCTTTCATAATGGGGTGTTCCTCAATTCTTGTCTTAATAACAAATTCGTGTTGTGTTCCGTGGTGTCCACCAGGGCCCGGTGTATTATCCCTAATTAACTCATCCTTTTCATTATAATAGACATAGGGGCCGTCTTTTTCCGTCCTTTTCTCCCAACCACCTAAACCAATCATTTCGTTATATGCCTTCCAATATGGAAATGAATTATCTGCCGCATGTATTATTACAAGCCCGCCACCTTTAGCAACAAATTTCTCTAAGGCCAGTTCGGTTTGTCTTGGCCACGATTTGCCATTATAATTGGAAAGAATTACGTCATATCCTTTAAAGGAAGGCATAAATTGATCTAATGAGGAATCTTTTGGAGGTGCAGTTAACACATCGACCATAAATAGACCTGTTTCTTCTAAATATCCTTTCATAATGGGGGTGGTAATGGCCCATTTGTGGTTGTTCTGCCCATCAATAATCAATATTTTCCATTTTGGAGGAGCTGAATGGGAAACAGCAGACGCATTTAGCGCAGAAAAAGAAAAGCATAAAACGCTAAGTAAAAAGACAAGATTATTTTTCATAAAACTAATTTAAGAATGAATAAAAGCGTGAGAGAGCTGTTTTGCCAGGTAAATTATCCGTTCTGAACGGAGAAGCAGGCAGACCATCTTTATTAAAAAGATTTGCTTCAATGGGTGAATCAGACCAACCATATCGAACCATGACAGGATTTAAACCATTTGGATGATATACTTCCACCTTATCAGCCACAATAACAGCTTTTGCAAAATAAAAAACACCATCTGAAGATGCCACTTCAAATCCTTTCAGATAACCATATTTATCCTTTGCGATTAAACCTGAACCTATATGTTTAAAGGTAAGGACCGCCTTATTCTTTATTTGCACCATTTTTTCAAATATTGGCCCACTGTAAACAATATCCTTGTTATAGGCCAATTTTTCGGCTGAAAGAGCCATTCTAATGCCAACATCCTTTTTATTTAATGGATGAATATCATTTGGATCACCAACATCAGTTATAACAGCCATTCCTGTTTTTGGTAAAGTTAGGGTTTTCAATTGGGCTTCTCTCAATTCAGCCCAGGGAGATCCGGTATTACTGTCATTAAAAGGGCCATAACTGGATAATTGGGCAAAAATAAAAGGAAATTCATCTTTCCATTTGGACCGCCAATCCTGAATCATTAATGGGAAAGATATTTCATATTCTTTTGCCCGACTAGCGTTTGATTCACCCTGATACCAAATTACCCCAGCCATTGGAAATCCTTGAATGGGTGCAATCATCCCATTAAAACACAAAGTACCCTGATTATTCATCCATTTTTCGTATCTTCTTTTTGCCGACCAATCAGGATGAATCTTCCATTCTTTATCCATTAGCGCTATTTTAGCGGCTGGAAAATCCAGACTAAAATCCTGTTTAGGACCATCAAACCCCATATAGCCATAAGTTACCCGATTATTTTCACCGAAATGAATTAGCAGTGAATTTTCCCCTTCCTTGAAAGTATTTGCGGGAATTGAAAATTGAATTTGATCCCCATAAAAACCATGATGTACTAATTTACCATTCACATGTAATTTGAATACACTTCTATTTTTACCAAATCTAAAAGTTGCTAACTGGCTAATGAGCGCTTTATCCACATTTATTTTTCTAAAAATAAATGCATTTCCACGGAAGGAAGAAATTCCTTTCCAATCCCATTGTCCTGTCGGATCCTTCAACATCCAGTTTTCTGCATTAAATTCAGGCGAATAAAAGGTTTTATAGTCAATTTGGTTGATATCAAAATTTTCCTTGCCATGAAAAATGGCCAGCGTTTTTTTCTCCCAAAAAACAGAATCCTCTTCCCAACTTTTAGGCATTTCTTCTGCGTATTTCTTAAAAACAGCGGATTCAAGTAAACCTGAGTGACTTATCCAGGTTTCCACATGCGTACCACCCCACGAGGAATGAATTAACCCAATGGGAACTTGTAAATCTTGCTGTAATTTCCTGGCAAAATAATAACCCACCGCTGTAAAATTTCCTGCATTTTCAGGATTTGCCATTTTCCAACCTTTCGATTCAAAATCGGTATTTGGAGTAAAGGATAGTGTTTTAGGTACTTCAATATGTCTGATTAAAGGGTTATTGGCAACCTTAATCTCCTCTTCACCACCTAAAGATTGCCTTAACTTCCATTCCATATTTGACTGACCTGAGCATAACCAAACCTCCCCCATCAAGATATCGGAAACTTGAATGACTTCATCTTTATCTGAAACAGATAAAGATAACGGAGAACCAATATTTCTGGCTGGAAAAGATACTTCCCAACGACCCGATGTGTTCGTTTTAGCCTCCACTTCATGGTCGGCGAACTTTATTTTAACTATAGTTTCAGGAGAATTAAATCCCCAGAAAAGGATGGGTTTATTTCGCTGAAGCACCATGTGATCTCCAAATATGGAGGCCAACCTAAGTTGCGCGGACGCAATAAAAGGAAGAAACAGTATAAAAACAAAAAAAGTCAAGATTCTCATGATGAATATGGCGTAGTTTTAAAGAAACAATCTAATTTAGAAAAATTATTCATGATTATGAAATTAACCCAACAAATGAAAATACAAATTTCATTTTTAATCTTCTTTTTGCACCTGCAAATGAACCTAAATTATCTATCTGCTCAACCCCCGATGCCCTTTACCAAAGGAGTCAATTTAACCAATTGGTTTCAAGTGAACGAGGTTGCACAAATACAAATAAATAAATACACTAAAAAAGATTTTGAACAACTGAAATCATTGGGTTTCGATGTCATCAGATTACCCATTCATCTACATTCGCATACTTCAGGACAGCCAAATTTCGAGGTGAATCCTCTACTGTTTGAATTTCTTGATGAAATAGTGGCCTGGGCAGAAGACTTGAATATGCATCTCATACTGGACAATCATACGTTTGACCCCTCAGGTTTTACACCGTTAAATATTGAATTACCGCTTTTAAAAATTTGGCCTCAAATAGCCAGACATTTCAATGGGAAATATAAACATATTTATTTTGAAATTTTGAATGAACCAAATGGTATAACAGATGCTGCGTGGAATCAAATTCAGGGAAAAGTAGTAACTGTCATTAGACAAGTCAATAAAGAACATACTATTATTGTAGGTCCTGCAAATTGGAATAATTATCAAAATTTAAAATCAATGCCTGTTTATGAGGACAAGAATTTAATCTATACCTTCCATTTTTACGAGCCCTTTCTGTTTACTCATCAGGGAGCCAGTTGGACAACACCTTCCATGAGTCCATTAAAAGATGTACCCTTTCCATATCAAAAAGCAAAAATGCCTGTTTTTCCCGCTCAACTTAAAAGCACCTGGGTGGAGAGTGCATTTAATGACTATGGAAGAATTGGGCATATTGATTATGTAAAGGAACAACTTTCCATCGCAGTTAAATTTGCAAAAGATAGAAATGTTCCCATTTATTGTGGCGAATTTGGCGTTTTTGCCGCTGCTTCTCCTGAAATAGACAGATCCTTTTGGTATGAATATATCAGGAAAGAACTAGAATTTCAGAAGATTCCCTGGACAATGTGGGATTATCATGGTGGATTTGGGCTATTTAATGATGGAAGTAACGGTTTATTTGACTTTGATTTGAATATTCCGTTGGTAAAAGCCCTTGGATTGAATGTACCACAACAAGCTAAATATGAAAAAAAACCGTTGGAAAATGAGCAATGGTTATACAGAGAAAGACTTTCAACTTCCCTCCGGGAAAGTAGTTATGGTGCAGGAAAAATCAATTATTATTCCCAGGATAAACCTTTTGAAGGCAAATATGCGCTATCGTGGAAAAACCCAAAGCAGTATGACATTATTGGTTGGGAATTTCACCCTGAAGCTGATCTAAGTAAAATGGTTCAGCAAAATTTTGTCCTGTCTTTTTATGTAAAAGGAAATATAATAGGGAAAAATATAGATATTCGCTTTTTAGATTCAAAAACAGGTTCCGGAGACCGGCCATGGAGAATCACATTTAGACTTGACGAAAAAATGGTTAAATGGGACGATTCCTGGCAATTAATTGAAATTCCTCTATCTAAATTTAAGGAGCAGGGGGCTTGGGATGAAAATAAATGGCATAATCCTGAAGGAAAATTCGATTGGAAATCGGTTGATCGAATTGAATTTGTGGCTGAATCCAATGATTTATCATCTGGAATTTTGTTTTTTGATGAAATAAGACTTAAGCCAAGTTCCCCATCTTTTACTTCACAAATATCTAATCTCCTGAAATTTGACCTTTATCCAAATCCAGCCTCAAATGAATTAAGAGTTAATATTTCCAGTGTAGAACATACTTTTCATTATCAAATATTTGATTTGCAAGGCATTAAAAAGAAATCTGGACATATAGAAAATCAAGTAAACATACCTATCTTCGATATAACCAGTGGAAACTATATTATTAGCATTACTTCAAAAAATGGAAATCAAGGAAGTAAACCATTTATAATCTTACATTAAAACACCTTAAAAATGAAGCAAATCACCCTACTAAAGCCTTATGAATTTGAAGAAAGAGACGTTGAAATACCCATTTTAAAAAAAGGAGAATTATTAGTTCAAATAAAAAACATTGGTATTTGTGGAACTGACATACATGCTTTTCATGGTAATCAACCCTATTTTTCCTATCCACGCGTATTAGGGCATGAGCTATCTGGTATTATTGTGGATGCAAAAATCGACAATAAATCATTATTTGGGAAACCTGTGAGTGTGCTACTCTATTTATCCTGTGGAAAATGCAACAGTTGTGTTAGAGGAAAAACAAATTGTTGTGCCCATTTAAAAGTTATGGGGGTACATGTGGATGGAGGATTTGGAGAATATGTATCTGTTCCAGTGGATAATATTATGGTAGGTCGAGAAGAAACAGACCTTGAACATTTATCTATGGTTGAACCCCTTTCTATTTCATATCATGGTATTAAGAGAGCTGATATTTTGGAAAATGACTGGGTTATTATATTTGGCGCAGGACCGATTGGCATTGGTGCGATATTATTTGCAAAATCAAAAACCGATAAAATTATCCTCATTGATATTAATCAAAACAGAATAACCTATTGTAAATCTATTTTGGGCATTGAACACTCCTTTAACGGCAATGATGAAACCCTGTTCGAAGAAATAAAAGAGTTAACAAACGGTCATTTTGCAGATATTGTCATCGATGCCACAGGAAACAAAAAGTCAATACAGCAACAATTATCGTTTTTAGGTCACGGCGGAAAATGGATTCTCATAGGGTTACAACGGGAAGATCTGCATATAAATCATCCAGAATTTCATAAAAGGGAAGCCACCTTAATGAGCAGTAGAAATGCCACAAAACATGATTTCGAACAAGTTATGAACAAGATCGATAAGAAAGAAATAGACCCTGCCTTACTTATTACACATACTTTAGATTTTAAAGAAGTGGTAAATAGCTTCTCCACATTCATTGGGGATCAAACCTTAATAAAAGGCATTATTAAGGTCGATGAACTAAAAAAATAGGGAAAAATGATTCCAAACGAGCGTAACAAAGATGCCTAAAAATACCATAGATACAACTAATTTCAAAAAAGTTGATGTGAGAAAACCAACAAAAGAACCTGTTGCAGCCCACATCGCTTCATTACCTTTCCGGGACGCAAACCACCATTCACCAATAAAAGCACCTAAAAAGGGACCCCAAATAAATCCGAATGGAACGGGTACTATCAAACCAACAACCAGACCAATATTGGTGCCCCACACGCCATATTTAGAACCACCAAAGACCTTTGTACCTTTTGCGGGAATCCAATAATCTAATATACCTACACCGATAGCAATTACACCTGTCACTGAAAGAAGCATAACATCAGTTTCAATCGGCTTAGTAAGCATAAGCAACACTAAACCAACCCAACTAATAGGTAATCCGGGAAGAACAGGAAGTAAACTACCTAAAACACCTGTAATGATGCAAATGAGAGATAAAATCAGCCAAATATAATCCATTGGAAAGGTCTTAACATTAAAATGAACAAAAATAAGCCTTTCCCCTGAGAAAGCTTTGTTTTTCTTTAATAATTAGAGGAAGTAAGCGTCTAAATGGACAAAAAAATCCGGTATTGTTTTGGTCAAAAACAATACCGGAAAAAGTGGAAATCTATAAGCCGGATTCTGTAACCCCGAAAGGTTCCCTGTCATTTATCTAGGCTTAGGTTCACACCAAAGCTCAATCTGCCTACCCCTCCTGACCGTTTCCAGTAGAGCGTGCAACTCCACCTCCCGAAGGAACCCAGGATATACATGGCATTTCAACCCACAAGGTTTATCCCACTGACTGGTTACCCAACCGATGCGGGAGCTCTTACCTCCCGTTTTCACCCTTACCGGCAAGCCGGCGGTAATTTTCTGCGACCCTATCTGTCATGTTAAAACATGCCCATCCGTTAGATGGTGTGGCGCACTACGTTGTCCGGACTTTCCTCATCTCAATTAAGAGCCGCGACAGGGCAATTTCCATTGCAAAGTTAGGAAATAAAATGACAAAATAAGTGTTCCCCTAATTCCCCTATTATTTCCCCTAATTTTTTGTACATATTAAATAAATGTCGATTAATTTAAATCAAAAAAAATGAATCCAATCATTTATGTAGGAAAAAATTTTCACAAGGCAACAGAAAGACTGCCTGAGGAGATCAAAAAGAAGGTTACCGCATTTTTTCCAAAATTCAAGGAAAATCCTAAAAGTCATGCCATAGATTTTGAAAAAATCAATACATTCAAGGATAAAAATTTAAGGACTGTCAGAATAGATGATGATTATAGAGCCATTGTTGGGTTTCCTCCTACTGGCAATAATTATTTTATGCTATGGGTTGACAAACATGACGATGCACATGCCTGGGCGAAGAATAAAAAATTGATTTGGAACGCCGTCATTCATAGTATGCAACTCTATGAGCCCATTGAGATAAATGAACCAACCGCAGAACCTTCAACATCTAAATCAATTCCCTTTCATCATCCATACAATTTAACTATTGATGACTTATTAAATTTAGGTGTACCCCCATCAGAAGTAGAAAAAGTGATTCGAATAATAAGCCTGGACAAGCTTTTGGAAGTTAAGAACAACCTACCCGATGAGGCTTATGAAAAAATAAGTCTCATTTTCAATGGTTCTGACAAAAGAGAGTTATTAGAACAAGTGAAGGAAGGGAAATCATTATCTGAGGATACAGAAATTCAATTACAATCTCCTAATAACAAACAAAATTTTATTCAAAATACAGATGATCCACTTCTACTTCAATTTCTACTCGGTAAAAATAACTGGCAGTTTTTCCTTCACCCTGAACAAACAAAATTGGTGGAAACTAATTTTAACGGACCTGTTAAAATTACCGGTGGGGCTGGAACAGGAAAAACAGTAGCCGCTTTACACCGATTCTCATACCTAATAAAGAATGGGCTTCCAGAAGGGAAAAGATTACTTTTTTGCACCTATACCAATGCGCTCGCTAATAATTTAAGCGCACAAGTAGATGAATTAAAATTAAGTAATAAAGGCATTTATGATATTATGACCATTCACTCCATTGCTTACCATCTGGCTTCAAAAATAAATAAACTGAAAAATCAAATCGAAGAGGGTTTCAAAAAAGAAGAAGAAAACAGCTATGCTAATAAAAAAACAAGACAACTGAACATTTGGGAGAAAATATTGAAAGACACTCAGATTACTCCAGAATTTGCTGAAGATGAATATCAAAAAGTAATCCTTTTCCATCAAATAGAATCGTTGGACGACTATCTTGTAGTACAAAGAACAGGAAGAGAGACCAGAATTTCAAAAGAAATGAAAGAGCTATTCTGGCATAAACATTTGAAATACAGAGAGGAGAAGAAAAAAACTTTTAAACTCGAGGGGGATGAACTTTTTTATGATTTAATTACCCATTACAAAAACCAAGAAACAAAACCTTATGCACATATAATCTTGGATGAATTACAAGATTTATCAAATATTGAGCTTCGTTTTTTAAGATGTATTGTTAAACCAGGTATAAATGATTTATTTATGGTTGGCGACCCGCTGCAAAAAGTCTATGACAGAAACATAAACTTTTTAGCGCTTAAAATTGAAACCAGAGGAAAAAAATCCAGAAGATTATTAAGAAATTATAGAACAACGGAGGAAATAAGGAAGGATGCTGTAAAAGCACTCGGTGAAGAAACTTATTCTGATTTTACTAATTCCATTGAGAAAATACAAGGTTATACCTCTTTAAGTTATGGTCCTGAACCCAGTTACATACACTTTAATAACTTGATAGATGAAATACAATTCTTAGAAAATAAAATAAAGGAATTGATTGATACAGGATTATACTTACCGGAAGACATTTGCATTGCAGCCAAAAGAAATGATGACATACAAAAATTTCATAGTCACTTTCATAATGGTGATTATAAAATTAGAAAGATTGAGAAGAATAATGAGCTAAGTTTACCCGAACATTTGAGTACCTCCACTTTCCATAGTCTCAAGGGTCTTGAATTTAAAGTTATCTTTTTAGTTGGATTAAATGCTAACACTTTTTTGAAACCTCGTCCCTATCCATCGGATGAAGAAAAAAAAGAAGCTGAAAAAAGAGATAAAGCGCTATTATATGTTGCTATGACGCGGGCTAAAATGCTACTTTACATCTCTGGAAATGGCTCTAAATCAAGTATTTTACAAAAAACATATCCTTATAAATTAATTGACTAAAAGGCTCTAAGCGTATCTCCATTATTTCGCTGGTAAGGTATTTTTATGAAATCGAGGGTACCTGGTTTAACCCTTAGCATAAAGCTATAGGTACCTCTTTGTGGCTGCCAGTTAAAAGACATATCCCAACAATGTAATTCGCGTATAAATCCGAAAGAAGGGTAAGACAAACCTTCGCGAACAAAATCGTATCCAAAATTACCTACACTAATTGCCCAGTTGGGTGTTAATTTTATGTCTCCCCTACAATTTATAGAATTGGTCTCCACTAAAAATCGAATGGCTCCATTTTCCTCTCTCCAGGTAAAATCAATATTATGTGAGATTGAAAAATTTTCAAATAAACTTAAAAAGTCTTCTTCCGTAGCATTATCAATAGGCAATTTATTACTTCTATTCGTTTGATTACCAATAAGAGAAGGGCTATTTTGATCTGGCCTTGAATTTCTGACATCTGTGACTACCTCCTCTGGTTTCCCTTGAAAAAGAGCACGTATTTTTGCTACTGTCAGATTAGACGAAATACGTAAATTAGCCTGATCTAAACGCAAAGGTCTTCCCGTTTCCTTCCACCAAAAAGTGTTAATTCTTTCATTCCTGGCATTTTTCATGTAAGGATCATAAATCATTGAAAACGATGCCGTAGTAGCACCCTTGAAAAAACGAGCAGTGGTACTAACAAAAACAGGACTCCACCGAAGGGAATCAGCGGCAAAATTATAATTCCCCGTAATCACCAGATTATCAATAAGGTTCACCGTTTTTAGGGTGGAATCTTTTTTAGGTGCAATTTTAGCTAATAAAATATTATTTAGGGAGTATCCAATAGCCATTTGCTTACCCGACTGAGGTGGTGAACCATAAATCGATTGTTCAAAGGGAGTATAAACCTGATATCTGTCGGCATATCTTGTATCTGTATTTATGGTGTCGTAAAAAGGTTTAATATAATCCGGAGAATAATTAAAGGATATCGTTGGTCTCACTTCATGTCTCAGACCTCGTAAAAAACCACTTTTAAATTGTAATGTGCTAAAAAGTCTTGTATTTAGACCAAAACCCATGTCAAATGTACGATAAGAAGCAAACCCTGGTATTGTATCTGTATTTACACGACCATATTGAGTCGTATCTGAAATAACTTGAAAAGAAGTTTTGGCCTCATTATAAATTGTATCTCTTCGTATGGTGGGCGTTGGATCAAAATCCTTCCTTAGTTGCTGCATTTGCCAAACTTCCCGATAATTAGCAGATGGATTTAGATTAAAAAACCGTAAAATTTTAAATGAAGTACTTGCCTCAACCGCTTGATTAACTCCAAATTTAGCATCGCTAAGGGTTTTTGTTGAAAACAATGTGGTATCTGTAGCGGCAAAACTATTTCTAACCTCATTTCGATATCTCATAACGATAGCTTCGTACCATTTTTCAGCACCTGATGCAACTTTCCTTTTAAAGGGATTTATGGATTGGGTCTGAAATCTAAGATCAGGAAAATTAATAGTTATTTCCTTGTTTAACAGATTTTGAGAGTGATTAAACGAAACAGACCAATTGTAAGGTTTATCTGTATAGTTTTTATCAAATGACATATTAGAATTTAACTGGGTCTGCAAAACAGAGGCAGCATCGTTGAAAACCCTGTTTTGAAATCCATTGGTTTGAATATTCACACTACCTCCAAATCGATTCGTTGGATGTGCACCACTCTCTTGTCTGTGAGACCATCTGATTTGCACTGAATTTTGGGGAGAAAATATACCTGTTTGAAGATTTTCAGTTTTTCTCGAATCAAAGCCAAGATTCAGCGAACCCGAATATTTATATCTCTTTCTGTAATCAGAAGATGCACTAACCCCCCAGGTACCTCTAAAATAAATATTTCCCCTAAGCGCCAGATTTAAATAATCATTGATAGGGAAAAACCATCCTATGTCTCTTAAACCATAACCCCACTGTGGTGAATATTCATAATCTCTTGGGAAAAGTAAACCAGTAGAAGATTTTGATTGCGGATTGATAGGAAAAAAACCAAAAGGAAGCCAAATTGGGGTTGGAATATCCATTATTTCTAATCGGGAAGGACCCACAATAATTAACTTATTAGGAATTATCTTTTGTTTGGTACTTCTGATGCCAAAATGCGGATGATCGGCTGTACAAGTGGTAAATATGGAATTCGTACTATAAAGGACATCATTTTGAGTTGAATCTGCTCCGGCAGTACGGATAAATTTTGCTTGTTCCGAATGAATGACAATATCATTTTGTTGGGAAGTACTTTGAAAAACTTTACCTTTTTGGGTTTTAAAATTGTAACGAAGTTCAAAAGCTGAAATTTCTTGTTCCCCTTCCTTGAAGGAAGGATTACTTTCTTTCGTCCCTGTGCCCTTTGCTAAAATGATGTTATTATCCCAGTCAAGTTCTATAAAACCTGCTTTCAATTCAACTTTTTCATAATTTACTACTGCCTCACCATATAGATAGAGCTTTTTATTTTTGTTATCTAAGATCATTGAATCTTTGCAGGACGCATCAATAGGCGCACTCAATGAATCTTTAGAAAAACGCACATATTGCCTTTGGATTACGGTGGTATCCTGCATAGAACCTTCGCCAGGGAAAGAATCTAAGGCTATTTTTTGACTTAACAAAGGAGCTGACCCTATCAGGAAAAACAAAATTCCTAATATGGCAGTTAGATAAAAGTAATATTTTTGTTTACTTTGCATTATAATTAACAGGTCAACGACCAAATTCCCCGATAAACTTTAATGAATTACTATTCCAACGAAAAAATGCGCGCACCGGGATATTGTTTACTGTTATTATTTTTAATAACCCCCTTAATAACGATTCAAAACCGTTATTTGTACACAATCGATGCTCATAATTTTTCATTATTTGGCGAAGGTACTAAAGATAAGTTACAAGGCAAACCCCCATATCGTATAAAAACGGTAATTATTGACCCGGGTCATGGTGGTTTCGACCCTGGAACCCATGGTGTTTCTACCTTAGAAAAAGATTTGGTGCTGTCTGTAGGAAAAAAGCTAAGAGACTTATTAGCTGAGAAATATCCTCAAATAAAGGTCATAATGACCAGAGATAAAGACGTTTTTATTCCGTTATATCAACGTGCAAAAATTGCCAATGACGCAAATGCTGATTTATTTATTTCCATACATGCTAATTTTATGCCTAAATCATCGGTTACGCTAGGCACTGAAACGTATGTAATGGGTTTACACACAGCTGAATATAATTTAGACGTTGCTAAACGAGAAAATGCAGCTATCTTACTTGAGGAAAATTATAAAAATAATTATGATTACGATCCCAATTCACCTGAAGGTCATATTTTATTTTCTATGTACCAGAATGCCTATTTGGATCAAAGCATTCAATTTGGTCAATTTGTTGAAAATCAATATGCAAGTCATGCAAATAGAAAAAGTAGAGGGGTAAAACAAGCTGGCTTTGTCGTTTTGAAAGCTACTTCTATGCCTAGTGTATTATTAGAAATAGGATTTTTAAGTAATCGAGAAGAAGAAAATTATCTAAAAACGGATAATGGGAAGCAAAAAATTGCCGAAAGTATTTTCAATGGATTTACAGAATACAAAAAGAAAATTGAACAACTTCCGGAGACGGTGGCAGAAGTAACCAATAAACCAACTTCTAATGCTAATCAACCAATTTACCAATTTTGGATTCAAATTGCCGCAACACCAAATCCTATCTCTAAAACAGATTCGTTGTGGAAAAATTCACCTTTCAACATCGAACAATTAAAGGAAAATGGCCTATATAAATACAGAACAAACACATTTAGCCAAATAAAAGAAGTTTTAAAAGCAAGAGACAAAATGTTTGCTGCGGGATTTAAAGATGCTTTTATAATTGTAGATAAAAATGGAGAACGAATAAGTCTTCATCAGGCTAAAAAAGAATTGGGTATCCCCTAATGTTACCGTTTATGAATTAGGATATTTGTATATTTGCGCGAATTATTTGTCGAAAAAACAAAAAGAATGTCAAAAGAGATTAGAATTGCCCTTTTAGTTATAACCTCACTCTTAGTATCTATTTGGGGCTACAAATATATTATAGGTAAAAATTTATTGAAAAAGTCTAACCTGTATTATGTTGATTACAGTAATGTAAATAGAATCACTATATCTACACCGGTAAAATACCTAGGATACCAAGTGGGCTTTGTTTCTGAAGTAACTCCTAATTTAGATAAGGGACTCATAAGATTAACACTTGATTTAGACGAAAATATGGCTTTACCAAAAGGAAGTATGGCCAATATTTTGACTGAAACATTCATGGGTGGAGCTTCCATTATTTTAAATATTCCGGGAGGATGTTCTGGTGATTGTTTGCCTAGTGGATCTGTGATTGGTGGAAAAAATCTTGGCATCTTAGGTTCCATGGTCGATAAGGATGATTTAAAGACCTATATTCAAGTATTTCAGGAAGGTATTTCCGTTTTAGTGGATTCCTTAAGTAAACAAATGGCTTCCGGTGATTCCGAAAGTAAAATGGGGAAAAGCATTGAAAATCTATCAAAAACGATTGATAATTTAGAACTGCTAACTCGTCAGATGAATGGTATAATGGGGGCTTCAGGAAAAAGCATCAATCAAAGTATGTCTAGTCTATCTGCCATATTAAAAAATATAGAAACTAATAACGAAGAGATTACAAGTCTTTTATCCAATGTTTCTGACATTTCAAAGCAAATAAAAGATGGCGATGCTAAAAAATCAATGGAATCTATAAATACTACCTTAACAGGGCTACAAATGACTTTAAAGTCTGCGGATACCACATTTTCCGGATTAAATAGCATAATAGCTAATGTAAATGCAGGAAATGGAAGTTTGGGTAAATTAGTAAAAGATGACGGATTAGTAACTGATATTCAGGATTTGAGTAAACATTTAGACTCTTTACTTTTAGATTTAAAAGAAAGGCCATATCGTTACATCCCCCTAAAGAGTCAGAAAAAGACAGAGAAAATAGATCGTCAGAAAGAATCGAATTAATACTCAAATTGGAGTTTTGCCAAACTGGTATATAATCCTTTTTCATTTTGAAGTAATTCCTGATGAGTTCCTTTCTCAGCAATGGTTCCGTTCTCCAATACATAAATTTGGTTTACATCTTTTATAGTAGCTAAACGATGAGCTATAATAATAGAGGTTCTACCAACCATTAATACTTGTAAAGCTTCCTGAACGAGTCTTTCTGATTCTGCATCGAGCGAAGATGTGGCTTCATCCAAAATTAGAATCGCTGGATCCTTTAAAATAGCTCTGGCTATGGCTACCCTTTGTTTTTGGCCTCCGGACAATTTCACTCCCCTTTCTCCAACAATCGTTTCCATTTTTAAAGGAAAACCTTCTATGAATTCCCAGGCATTTGCCTTTTTAGCGGCTTCCATAATATCTGAATCTGAAGCTGATGGATTTCCGTAGGCGATATTATCTTTAATTGAACCACCAAATAACATAACATCTTGAGGTACGATGGCCATATTGCCGCGTACATCGGAAAGATCATATTTATTTATAGGAAGGTCATCAATAAAAATTTCGCCTTTGTCTGCCTTATAAAATTGCATGAGAAGTTGAGTTAAGGTTGATTTTCCAGCACCACTCATACCAACCAAAGCTATTCTTTCTCCGGAATTGACGCTGATATCTATTCCTTTTAACACTATTTTCTCAGGACGACTGGGATATGCGAAAAACACTTGATTAAAATCAATTTTTCCAAGAAACCTTTTACTGATAGGCTTGGGAGAATCTATATTTCTCTCCCCAGGCATTTGAAGAATATCTACAATTCTCTCTCCTGCACCTAACGCCGTAATTAATTCTGTATAAAAAGTTCCAAGGCTGGCAATAGCACCACCAATAATACCAGTAAAAATGATAAAATTGACTAAATCACCCTTAACCATCGAGCCATTCTCCACCATTAAAGCAGCTTGCCACATGATAAAAAACAAGGCTCCAAACATAACAAATACTATAAAAGAAGCAAAAAGTCCCCTCATTGTAGCCGCCTTTAAAGCCATAGTAACCACTTTATTTAAATGCGAAGCGTATCGTCCCAGTTCGAACCATTCATTTGTAAAAGCCTTAACGGTACGAATATTCTGCATGGTTTCCTCTACCACAACATTGGTTTGTGCCAGTTCATCTTGCCTTTCCTTAGTAAACTTCCTTATATGTTTACCAAAATACATAGCGGCAAAAACCACTAAAGGGAAAGTACCCAACATAATTAATGCAAGGCGTGGCATAGCAAAAACAATAAAGATAATACCTCCTACAAGAATAATAATTTGTCTTAAAAACTCGGCAACGGTAGTAGCTAATGCCCCTTGAATCTGGGTTACATCATTGGTGATTCTGCTGGTTAATTCACCAACCCGCTGATCTTCAATCCAGGGAATAGGAAGAGAAACCATATTTTTAAATAAATCTTTTCTCAACGAGGCCATACTTTTCTCGCTGACAATAGCAAATAATCTAATTCTAAAGTAAGAAAGAATGCTTTGAAAGGCTAATAACAGAAGTATGGTTAAAAACAATTGATTTAAATTCATTGGATAAGTAGGTTTCTTATCGAGTATATTAAAAACTTCACCAGGAAGTTTCATAATAACCAAAAAGAGGATACTTCCAGCACTTAAAACCAATAAACCCAATATAAATTGAACCCGGTAGGGAATTAAATAACGAAATATATATCCGTTTTTATGTAATTTTTCTTTAGAAAATTTGGGCTTTTCATTGGTTTTGCCCTCGCTTTTATTAGCCGACATAATTAATTTTTACTTACCTAAAGCAACCTAAACAACTTAAGCCACCTTTTAGATTAAATAAATAAAATTATCATCCTATATTTGAATGTTGAAATATATCAATTATTTGATTATCAGCGTTTACCTTTAAATTAAATCTACTGAAAATGAGATGTTTTTTTCTGCTTTTATTTATCGTGCCTTTTCTTTTAAAGGGACAAGGAACGGATATAGAAATTGGTATAACAGGAGGAACCACCATTTACGTTGGCGATTTATCTGGATCGTTGAGCGAATATTCAACAAAAGACTTGGGCTACACTGCTGGTTTATTTCTTAGAAATAATTTTAATAAACATATTGGTTATAGAATCGGCTTATCATTCAGCCACTTGAAAGCAGATGAATTAAATAGAAGGGTTCCAAATAAGCGTGCTTTAAATTTCAATAATGATTTAAAGCAAGCCTATATATTAGGAGAGTGGCGACTGGTGAATTTTTTATTTGCTGACGAGAAGATAATAATTTCACCATTTATTGCTGCTGGAGGCATGGTACAATTATCGGATCCACATTTTAGAGATATAACTTACGGTAATATCCCCCTCCGGAAATTAGGCACAGAAGGACAAGGTATTCCAGGGTATCCCGATTATTATGAATCTTACCTCTTTAGTCTGCCTGTTGGAGCGGGACTTTCTGTTATGATAAAAAAAAGATTAACCTTAACGGCGGAAATCATTGGAAACCGGGTTTTTGGTGACTATATTGATGATGTTTCCTCCGCGACAGTGGTATTTAATGATTTATTGGCTAATCCAAAAGGTACTAATTTAGCCTTAAATGCCTTTATAAGCAATCCAACGTTATATCCAAATCCTTCTGCCACACCCTATTCCAGAGGAGGGCCGGCAGTAGATTGGTTTTATTTGGTTCAATTTACGGCAGGCTATCGGATAAAAGATAGTGGAGCATCCAGGCGGGGAGGAAAAAAAGATTCTCCTTGTCCAACCTTTTGGTAAAACAGGATTAATGATTCTTAGAATTTGTAAAAAAGTTAAAATTGAAATATAAACAGCCTTAGAAATTAAAAACAAATACCTTAAGTATGTTTATATTTACGCGTACTAAAAAAGTAGAAGAAAATGGCACAATTAAATTTTGGAGGATCCTTAGAAAACGTGGTAACACGGGAAGAATTCTCTTTAGAAAAAGCACAAGACATCCTTCAAGATGAAGTTATTGCGATAATTGGATATGGTGTTCAAGGTCCTGGGCAAGCATTAAACCTAAGAGACAATGGTTTTAATGTAATCGTTGGGCAAAGATACCCATCCCCTACATGGGACAAAGCTATTGCTGATGGATGGGTTCCAGGTGAAACCTTGTTTTCCATTGACGAAGCAACTGAAAGAGGAACTATCATTCAATATCTTTTATCTGATGCTGCCCAAATTGCGGCATGGCCACAGTTAAAAGCAAAATTAACTCCTGGAAAAGCTCTTTATTTTTCACATGGATTTGGTATTACCTACAAAGAAAGAACAGGAATTATACCTCCTGCTGATGTAGATGTAATTCTGGTTGCCCCAAAGGGAAGTGGAACATCTTTAAGACGAATGTTTATTGCGGGTCGTGGATTAAATTCCAGCTACGCCATCTTCCAGGACGCTACAGGTAAAGCTTTCGAAAGAGTAGTAGCACTTGGTATTGGCATCGGTTCAGGTTATCTCTTTGAAACTACCTTTCAAAAGGAAGTTTACAGTGATTTAACTGGCGAAAGAGGTACTTTAATGGGTTGCATTCAAGGTATTTTTGCTGCACAATATGAAGTGTTGCGAAGTAATGGACATAGCCCATCAGAAGCTTTCAATGAAACTGTTGAGGAATTAACTCAATCATTGATGCCCTTAGTAGCTGAAAATGGAATGGATTGGATGTATGCCAATTGTAGTACCACCGCTCAAAGAGGTGCTTTAGATTGGTGGAAAAAGTTTCGCGATGCCGTTAAACCGGTATTTGAAGACCTTTATGCCAGTGTTTCTTCAGGAAATGAAGCCCAATTATCTATAGATTCAAATAGCCTACCTGATTATAGAGCTAAATTAGAGGTGGAATTAAAAGAATTGAGAGATAGCGAAATGTGGCAAGCTGGTAAAACAGTAAGAAGCCTTCGTCCTGAAGCTGTAAAAGAATAATCAAATCTAAATAATAATAAAAAGAGGTATTTTCGGTTTTCGACTATACCTCTTTTTTTATAACAAGCTATTATGGTTGCAACATCGCAAAATACCCTTGAAGGAATATATGAGGCTGCTAAGAGGTTAGAAGGAATTGCTGATTTGACCCCATTGCAGTTAAATGCTAATTTATCCGAACAATATCAATGTAATATTTTATTGAAACGTGAAGATCTTCAGGTGGTGAGATCTTATAAAATCAGAGGAGCATATAATAAAATGTCTAGTCTTTCAAAAGAAATTCTAGATCAAGGCGCAGTTTGCGCCAGTGCAGGAAATCATGCCCAGGGCTTTGCTTTTGCTTGCCAAAAGCTAGGTGTCAAAGGAAAAATATACATGCCTTCAGTTACCCCACAACAAAAAGTAACAAAAGTTAAAAAATTTGGGAAGGATTGGGTGGAAATAGTACTTGTGGGCGATACTTTTGACGATGCCTTTCAAGAGGCTATGGTTTATTCAACCGAGACAGGAAAAGCATTTATTCATCCTTTTAATGATATTAAAATAATTGAAGGTCAAGGTACCGTTGCCTTAGAAATTTTAAATCAGTACCCTCATCAAATCGATTATCTCATTGCGCCGATTGGTGGTGGTGGATTAATTGCAGGTTGTGGTATTGTTTTTAGTGCGTTGAGCCCAAAAACATTGATAATAGGCGTTGAACCTGCCGGCGCACCAGCAATGTTTGAGTCAATAAAGCAAGATAAAATAATAACGCTTAATCAAATAGACAGCTTTGTCGATGGTGCTGCTGTAAAAAAAGTAGGAGAAATAAATTTTCCTATCGTTAAAAAAACGATGTCCAAGGTACTACTGGTGGATGAAGGAAAAGTTTGTCATACCTTACTTCAATTATATAATGATGAAGGATTTGTGGTTGAACCAGCAGGTACCCTGTCTATTGCCGCATTAGATGATATAAAAGAGGAAATTAAAGGAAAAACCGTTGTTTGTATCGTAAGTGGCAGCAATAACGATATAACCAGAACGGAAGAAATTAGAGAACGCGCGCTTCTTTATAATGGGTTAAAACACTATTTTATTATTAGATTTCCACAACGAGCCGGTGCCTTGAGAGAATTTCTAAACCATGTTTTAGGTCCTAATGATGACATTACCCATTTTGAATATACCAAAAAAAATAACAGGGAGCTTGGTCCCGCTTTAGTTGGCATTCAGGTAAAATGTAAAGAAGATTATGACCTTTTATTACAAAGGATGAATGATAATGGACTTCAGTTCCAATCTATGAATGAAAGTAAAATGTTGTATGAGTTATTAGTGTAGTTTAGTTTCGGCTAATTGCATAATGATGTCAAATTGAGCTTCAGTCACTGGCATAACACTCAAACGACTTTGTTTTATTAAACCGATATCTTGTAATTCAGGATGTTGTTTAATTTCCTTTAAACTTACCGCCCTATTTAATTTTTTAACTGGAACGATATCAATAGCTGACCAATCACCTTTTTCTGCCGTCGGATCAGGATAAGCTGTGTGTAAAACTTTGGCAATACCTACAATTTCCAATCCTTCATTACTATGGTAGAAAAGTAGAATATCTTCCATTTCCATAGCTCTGAGAAAGTTCCTTGCACCGTAGTTTCTTACACCATCCCACATAGATATTCCATCTTCCATTAAATTGGAAAAGCTAAAGACAAAGGGTTCAGATTTTATTAACCAAAAAGACATTTATTTAAAATTAAAGAGCTAAAAAAACGGGTAAGATAGCGTTAACACCTTTCTCGATGGGTAAAAGTACAGGAATTTTTAGTTTTTCATAGTAATCTTCCTGAAAAGCTTTTGATTCCTCCATAGAACAACCTTGGGTATTTAATACTAACCCGATTACTTCTGCCCCATAAGCATTGATCAACGAAATTTCTGATTCAACCGAGGGAATTTCACCCCAATGAGCATCATCATCGTAAAAAACTCTTTTTGGGGGATGAACTAAAACGGCATATTTTGCATTTCCAGAAACGAAAAATTCAGAACCACATGGTCCACTTGGATTTCGTAAGGCAGATTGTCCTTCCAGGAAAATAAAATCAGGATTTTCCTTCAAATAACATTCAACAATAGCATTTTCTAATTCACCGGAAACAAAATCATTTAAGGTAGAATCAAAAATAA
>Ga0247836_1003189_pt1 | contig 22363 bp, 16 predicted proteins | sample LaCruzMarch2015__4_FD_187116 | JGI IMG/M metagenome (GOLD analysis project Ga0247836, IMG submission 187116) | Freshwater microbial communities from meromictic Lake La Cruz, Castile-La Mancha, Spain - LaCruzMarch2015_14m | ecosystem: Environmental > Aquatic > Freshwater > Lake | place: Spain... | reverse complement strand
CGACCCGGCCCTCACTCCGCCCGCGCGGCTCGTGGCCGCCGTCGTCGCGGCGGGGATCCCCGTCGAAGCTGCGGGGTTTCATCCCGCGTGGACGGCGCAGGTGCTCGACTGACGTCGGCAATGCGTTCCGCCTCGCACGATGATGGTGCCGCGGCTATCGTAGCCACATTGATGCGCTGCGCGAGAGACGGCGATTGCCCGGCGGGCCCCCGGAAACGTGAGTGACATGGACACGGGAACAAGCCTGCCGATCCTGCTGGCGGCCGGCCGCGAGGAAAGCCTCCGGCCGCTGCTCGTGCAGCTGATCGTCATCATCCTGGCCGCTCGGGCCGGGGCGGCCATCGCCCGCTGGCTGCGGCAGCCGAGCGTCGTGGGGGAGATCGTCGCCGGCCTGCTCCTCGGGCCGTCGGTGTTCGGAGCCGTATTCCCCGACCTGTTCGCGACGGTGTTCAGCGGTGGTCCCAACGGTGGCCAGCTCGAAGCCGCGCTCACGGGCTTCAGCCAGATCGGGCTCGTATTGCTCCTGTTTCTCGTGGGGATCGAGTTCGATTTTTCCCATGTCCGGCGCCAGGGCGGCCTCGCGGCCGGCGTCTCGCTCGCGGGGGTCGTCGCGCCGTTCACGCTCGGCATCGGCCTCGCGGCGGTGATGGCTCCGCGACTCGCCGCGCTCGGTGCAACGAATACGATCGACCCGCGGGCGTTCGCCCTGTTCCTCGGCACGGCGATGTCGATCACCGCGATCCCCATTCTCGGCCGCATCCTCATCGAGATGGGGCTGCAGCGGTCACCGCTCGGGGCGCTGGTGATCGCGGCTGCAGCCTGCGACGACGCCGTGGGCTGGACGCTTCTGGCCGCCGTATCGGCCCTCGCCACGGGCAACTTCGAGCCGGCCCGGATCGCCGCCATGGTCGGAGCGACGATCGGCTTCGCCGCCGCCATGCTCTTCGTCGTGCGGCCGCTCCTCTTGCCGCGGTTGGAACGCTCAGTGAATGCGGAGGGACGACTGCCGCTCGGCATCCTCTCGATCGTGCTCGCGATTCTCTTCGGAGCGGCCTACGTCACGAGCGCGATCGGGATCTTCGCGATCTTCGGCGGCTTCCTGCTCGGGGCGGCGCTGTCGGGATCGCCGCGGGTGCGCGAAGCGTTCGTCAATCAGTTCAACGATTTCACGACCGTGTTCTTTCTTCCGATCTTCTTCACGTTCACCGGCCTGCGCACGAACCTCGGCGCACTCGGCAGCCTCGAGGCCTGGGGGTGGTGTGCGGCCGTGTTGGTGGTGGCGGTGGCGGGGAAATGGGCTGGCTGCGGCCTCGTGGCCCGGCTGGGCGGCATGCCGGCCGGCGAGGCGGCCTGCGTCGGGGTGCTCATGAACACGCGGGCGCTCATGGAACTGATCGTGATCAACGTCGGCATGGACCTCGGTGTGATCCCGCCGTCGGTCTACTGCATGCTCGTGCTGATGGCGATCGCCACCACGCTCATGGCCACGCCACTCGCCGCCCGCCTGCTCCGGGGCAGTTCGTACGAACAGCGTCTCGCCGACCGTGGTTTTCTCGCGGTCCGTCGCGCTTCTTAGCCCGATACGGCTGTGGCGAGCGGAGCGATGAACTGCTCGACGCCGGCGACGAGCTGCTCACGGGGCTGACTCGCCAGTTCGGCCACCCTCCGCACGAGCGCCGAGCCCACGATCACGCCGTCGGCGACGGCGGCCACGGCCCGGGCCTGGTCGGCACCGGAGATCCCGAAGCCCACGAGGATCGGCACGTCGGTCTTCGTGCGCAGCCAGGTGATTCGGTCGAGGAGGCCCGGCGGAAGTTCGGTGCGGGCGCCCGTCACACCCGCCACCGACACACAGTAGAGAAAGCCGGTCGACCGGCGGGCGATCTGCTCGGCGCGGTCAGGAGGCGTGGTCGGCGTGACGAGCCGCACGAGGGCGAGGCCGGCCGTGCGACAGGCCGCATCGAGCTCGTCGCTCTCCTCGAGTGGCAGATCGGGCACCACGAATCCGGCGAGACCGGCGGCTGTCGCGTCGGCCACGAAGCGTTGGATGCCGCGGCGGAAGATGAGCGAGTAGCTCGCCATCGCGAGGATCGGCATCTGCACGCGGGCCGATGCCTCTCGGGCGATGCCAAACATGCCCTCGAGCGTGATGCCGGCTCCGAGCGCGCGGGTGTACGACGACTGGATCACCGGGCCGTCGGCGATCGGATCGCTGTAGGGCACGCCCAGCTCACACAGCGACGCGCCGGCCCGATCGATCGCCTCGAGCACGGCCACGGTCGTGGACACATCGGGATCGCCCGCCGTCACGAAGGGCGCGAGCGCCTTGCGACCGGCGGCGCGGTTGGCCGCGAACACGGCTGCGAGTTTGTCGATCGGACGGACTGCCGTCGCTGCCGCGGAGGTGGTCGCGCTCATCGGGCCACCCCGCTGCCATCGGCGGTGAGGCCGCGCACCCGGGCGATCTCGGCGGCGTCCTTGTCGCCACGGCCTGAAAGGCAGACGACGAGAATCTCGCTCGGCGGCCGTTTCGCCGCCTCCTCGGCCGCCCACGCGAGGGCATGCGACGTTTCGAGAGCGGGCAGCACGCCCTCGCGGCGAGCGACGAGGTCGAAGGCGTCGAGCGCCTCGCCGTCGGTCACGCTCGTGTATTCCACCCGGCCGAGATCCCGCCAATAGCTGTGCTCGGGGCCCACCCCTGGATAGTCGAGGCCCGCCGACACCGAGTGCACGTCGGCAGTCTGGCCGTCTTGATCCTGGAGCACGTAGCTCAGTGAGCCGTGGAGAATGCCCGGGCTGCCGTAGCTGAGGCTCGCGGCGTGGTCGCCTGGCTGGCCCGAGCGGCCCCCCGCCTCGACGCCGACGAGCCGCACCTCGCGGTGATCGACGAAGGGATAGAACATGCCGGCCGCGTTGCTGCCGCCACCGACACAGGCCACGACCGTGTCGGGCAGTCGCCCGAACTGCCGACGGCACTGCTCGACGGTCTCCCGACCGATCACGCTCTGGAAGTCGCGCACGATGCGCGGAAAGGGGTGCGGGCCGACGACGGAGCCGATGATGTAGTGCGTGGTTTCCACCGAGCCCATCCAGTCGCGCATCGCTTCGTTGATCGCGTCGCGGAGCGTGCGGGAGCCGCTCTCGACGGGCCGCACCTCGGCCCCCATGAACCGCATGTTGCGCACGTTGGGCGCCTGGCGGCGGACGTCCTCGGCCCCCATGTAGACCACGCAGTCCAGACCGAATCGGGCGCAGGCCGTGGCCGTCGCTACACCATGCTGGCCGGCGCCGGTCTCGGCGATGATCCGCCGCTTCCCCATGCGGATCGCGAGCAGGCCCTGGCCGAGCGTGTTGTTGATCTTGTGGGCACCGGTGTGGCTGAGATCTTCCCGTTTGAAATAGATCTGCGCGCCGCCGGCATACTCCGTGAGCCGCTTGGCGAAGAGCAGGGGAGTGGGGCGGCCGACGAACGCGGAGAGCAGGGCGTCGAGCTCGGCCTGGAACGTTGGGTCAGCCACCGCCAACGCATATTCCCGCTCCAGTTGGTCGAGCGCGGCGGAGAGCGTCTCGGGCACGTAGCGGCCGCCGAACCGCCCAAACCGGCCGAGGGCATCAGGAACGCTGGAGAGCGCGGGGGCGGCTGGCATCGGGCGGTTCCTCGATCGGTGGGCTTGCCGGGGGCGTGCACGTCGGAGCACTCCGATTGTAGCCTGACGGTCGCACGCCACCATCCGGACCGCACCCCATGCCCGAACTGCCCGAAGTCGAGACGATGCGTCGTGGGATTGCCGGCATCGCCGGAGCGCGAATCGTGGCGGCGGAGTTTCCACGGAGCCGGGTGCGGCCGCTGTCGATCCAACCCCGCCCCGCAGTGCTCGGCCGCCGGCTCGCAGGATGCACGATCACGGCGGTGCTCCGGCGCGGCAAGCGGATCGTGCTGGAACTGGCCGGCGACTCACCGGCGGACACCCGCTGGCTGGCGATCGAGCCCCGCATGACGGGGCTGATGCTCGTCACCGATCCGCCTTCGCCGGAGCATGTGCGGCTGGTGCTGCACCTCGCGCGCACGCCGCGTCGTGGCCTGCCGGCGCAGGTTCTGTTTTGGGATCGACGCGGCCTGGGCACAATCCGGCTCCACGACCGCGCCGGGCTCGAGGCCGTGTGTGGCCCCGAGAAGCTCGGGCCCGACGGGCTGGCGATCTCGGGCAGCGAGCTCGCCTCGCGGCTGGGTGGGTCGCGCCGGGCCGTGAAGGTGGCGCTCCTCGACCAGCGGGCGGTGGCCGGCATCGGCAACATCTATGCCGCGGAGATTCTGTTTCGCGTGCGCATCGATCCGCGAACGCCCTGTCGCCGGCTCACGCGCGACGCCTGGGAGCGAATCGCCACCGCGACGCGTGACGTACTCACCGAGGCGGTGCGGCTCGAGGGCTCGTCGATCGACGACGAGACCTACCGCACCGCCGACAATCGATTTGGACGCTTTCAACACGAGCACCGCGTCTATGGCCGTGAAGCCAGTCCTTGCACCGCGTGCGGCGAGGCCGTCGTGCGCATCGTGCAGGCCCAACGAGCCACGTTCTTTTGCCCTGCGTGTCAGCAGCGGCCCGGTGGACGCCGCCACCGCCGTATGGCGGCGTCCTGACGGATGCCTTACTCTGAAGGGATCACCGGAGACCATCCCATGCCGAGCCACCAGCGAACCCTCACCCGCCGACGTCTCCTCGCCGCGACGGCCGCGACCACGCCCTGGCTCGGATTTCCGGCGCTTCGCGCAGTGCGCGGGGCGGAGCCCGCGGCCGCGGCCGAAACGCTCGCCCAGACGCTGCACGCGTCGCTCACGGCCGTCCAGCGGGAGGCCGTGTGCTTTGCCTGGGACTACCGGCACCCGAAATTCGGCCTCTTGCGCACGCGCGTGGCGAACAACTGGAATGCGACGAAGCCGGCGGTGAAGAGCGATTTTTTCACCGCCGATCAACAGCAGCTCGTCCGCGGCATCTTCGAGCGATTGATCTCACCCGACTGGCTCACCCGGTTCGACAAGCAGCTCGAGGACGACACCGGCGGCTTCGGCCACGACCAGTCGATCGCGCTCCTCGGCGAACCAGGGTCGGGGCAGTTTCAATTCCTTCTCACCGGCCGTCACATGACGCTCCGCTGCGACGGCGATTCCGCCGAGCACGTCGCCTTCGGGGGCCCGATCTTCTACGGGCACGACGCCGGCGGCTTCAACGAGGAGAAGAATCACGCGGGCAATGTGTTCTGGCCGCAGGCGGTGGCTGCCAACGGCGTCTATGCGATTCTCGACGGCGGGCAACGAGAGCGGGCCTTGGTGCCCAAGACGCCGCGCGAAACTGCAATCGCCTTCCGGGGCGCGAACGGCGGCGAGGGCTTGCCCGTCACGGATCTGTCACCCGACCAGAAGGCCGAGCTCGATCGCGTGCTCGCTCTGCTGCTCGAACCGTTTCGATCGTCCGACCGCGATGAAGCCCGCCGATGCCTCGCGGCCCAGGGCGGGCTGGAGGGCTGTCGGCTGGCGTTCTACCGCGACGAAGACCTCGGCAACGACGGCGTGTGGGACAACTGGCGGCTCGAGGGCCCGGCCTTCGTCTGGCACTTCCGCGGCGCGCCGCACGTGCACGTGTGGGTGAACATCGCCGATACGCCCGCCGTCCCCACCAACGCCTGACCCGCCCGCCTCGCGAAGCCCATGACCGACTGCGTGATCATCGGCGGCGGCGTGATCGGCCTCTCGATCGCCCGCGAACTCGCCGGCCGCGGTGCCCGTGTTCGCGTGCTCTGCCGCGAGCAGGGCCGCGACACGGCGTCGTGGGCGGCGGCCGGAATCTTTCCGCCGGCACCCTCGCCCGGCGACGGGGCCATGCCGGCCGGCGACCGGCTGACCGCGTGGAGCGACTCGCTTCATCGCCGGTGGGCCGAGGAGCTGCGCCATGAAACGGGCATCGACACCGAACTGCGACGCGTCGGCGGGCTGCACCTCGCGGCCAGCGACGCAGGGCTCGAGCGGCTCGAGGCCGCCGCCCAGGCCTGGCGTGCTCGAGGAGCGCGGTGCGACTGGCTCACCACCAGCGAGATCATCGAGCACGAGCCGGCTCTGGCGCCGGCCGTTTCGACCGGTGGCGTCCGCGGCGGCTTCCTGCTCCCCGAGGAGATGAGTCTGCGGCCACCTCGGCATCTTGCAGCACTGGAGGCCAGCTGCCGGCAGCGGGGCGTCGTGATGACGGGCGCCGACGTCCACGCCGTCGAGGTCCGTGACGGCAGCGTCGCCGGGGTCGTCACGGATTCCGGTATCGTGCATGGGGCGACCTACTGCTTCGCCACCGGAGCCTGGTCGGGCACCGTCGCCTCCTCCCTCGGCCTCGCGATCGAGACGCGGCCCATCCGTGGCCAGATCGTTCTCCTGCGGCTGCCACGGCAGGTGCTCGGCCGCGTGGTCAACTTCGGCATCGAGTATCTCGTGCCCCGGGCCGACGGCCGACTCCTCGTCGGTTCGACGATCGAGGATGCGGGGTTCGCGCCGACCACCACACCGGAGGCGGTCGAGCGGCTGCGCGGTGTGGCCAAGCGACTGCTCGGAGCGCTCACTGACGCGGCACTCGAGCAGGCTTGGGCCGGGCTGCGGCCCGGGTCGATCGACGGGCTGCCGACCCTGGGGCGGATTCCCGGCTACGACAACGCGTTCATCGCGGCCGGCCACTTCCGGGCGGGGCTGCATCAGTCGACGGGCACGGCCGTGGTGCTGGCCGACCTCGTTACCGGAGCGCCGCCCACGATCGACCTCGCGCCGTTCGCACCAGCAAGGCGGGGCGAGCGGCTCGCGGGGCCACCGCCCGACTCGGTCGCCGCCTATCTTGCGCGGGCTGCGAGCGAAGAGGCGTAAATCAGGCAGCCCGGGGGCTGAGGCGACGATGCACCGCTTCAACGTCGTCGGGCGTCAACCGGCCTCCTGGTGCCGCCGCGGCCACGTCACGCACGAATGAAGCCAGCCGCGCGACCTCGGCCGGAATGCCACCCGCGATCTCGTGGATCGTGCGCACGAGTGCCATCTGATGATCCGGCTCGCGCGCCGCCGCCAGCAGCGGCGCGAGGGCCGCTGCTGACTCGGCCAGGGTGAATGGGCCGAGGACGGCCCTCAGCGCCACGGCCTGCTCGAGTCGCTCGTCGCGGGCCACGAGCGTGAGCAGCCGTCCTTCGCCGGCCAGCACGAGCCCCCCCGTCGGTGACCGCCGCCGCCAGGTGCCGACCATCGCGGCAAGCTCGCCGGCCTCGACAAGATGTGCATCATCGACAAACAAGATGCCTTCGGGCGCATCCGCGGGGGGCGGCACACCGTCACGTGCCGTGCAGCACAGGGCTGCGACACCGGCCCGCGATCGGCTCGCCGCGACATGCGTCAGCACCAGTGTCTTGCCGACACCACGTGGCCCGCACAAGAGCGCGACCGCACCGGGTGATTCGATGGCATACGTGAGCCGGGCCACGGCCGACTGCTGGGTGAGCGTCAGTGACGGAGCGGGCTCGACCTGCACGCGCGTCATGCTGCAGCCTCTGGATCAGCCGCTGCGGCGAATGTCACGACCTCACCGAGCACCTCGAGGCCGATGGCCGCGAGCGCCCGTTCACAGGCCGGGCAGGGCGGCCGCTCCGCGCGGCGCACGAGCACCACCGCATGGCAGTCGAACGCCAGCCGAGCGAGCCGGCCGCGATGCAGGGGCCCAGCGGGAAACCAAACGCCCGCATCGACGAGCACGGGCCCACGGCCCGACTCGACATCGGCCGCACACGATGACGGAGCCATGGCAGGCGTTCGGCAGGTGACGTCGCGGCCCCGCGTTCGCAAGACACGGGCGAGACCGCGCACGGTCGTGGAACAGCCCTCACCGCGGCCGCGACTGGCCACGGCGATCACTTGGCTGCCGGCATCGCATGCAGCCTCCACACGCTCGGCAAGCCGTTGCCATTGCTGCGGACAATCCGCCAGGAGCCGGCTGACGACGGGATCGACCGGCGCGAGATCCTGCACCACGTCGGGCCCGAGCGTGCCGATGGCCGGGGCGACATCGGCCAGCCTGCTGTGTGAAACCACAGGCTCGGCCATGCGCCGCAAAAACGCCCGATCGATGAAGTCGACGGTCATCGTACGACCTCCGCTCCCGGCGCTGCGTCGGCGTGCGCCACGACAGCCGCTGCATGCTCCCTGCTGCGGCCACGCTCGATCCACCACGCGGCCGCCCACGTCGCCACCGCGATGATCGTCAGCAGCATGACGGATCGCGGCGGGACACATGCTGCCGCTCGTCGCGGCCGCGGGGCCGCCGGGCTGGGCTGCGGGGCGGGCTCATCCCTGACAGCGGCAGCGACCGCGGATGACACGGATTCCATGGCCGTCGACGATGAGCCGGCGACCCGCACCGTCGGAAACGTGGCCAGGATTTCCATTGCTCGAGTGCCGCCGCAGACCAGTGATGAACCGTACGACCTGCAAGGTGCATCGACGGCTGAATTTCACCGGCTTGAACAATCCCCCACCCGTTTTCGCAATATGCCCGAAGCCCCCAGTCGCCTATCATGAGAGGCTTCAGGGACCCTCAAACCATAGATCCCCCAGTCTTCGCCATGCCCCAGCCGCCCCGTCCGTCGTCTGCCGCCGCCCTCCACACTCTCCTTGCCGACAGGATCGCGATCCTCGACGGCGCGATGGGCACCATGGTGCACCAGTTGGCCCTCGACGAGCAGGGCTTCCGGGGCACGCGATTTGCCGACCACCACCGCGACCTCAAAAACTGCATCGACGTTCTCACGCTGACGCAGGGCGACGCGATCCGCGGCATTCACGCGGCCTACCTCGAGGCCGGTGCCGACATCGTCGAGACCAACACATTCGGGGCCACGAGCGTGGCGCTCGCCGATTTCGGGCTGCAACACCACACGCGGGAGCTCAACCTCGTCGCGGCGTCGCTCGCGAGAGCCGCGGCGGACGCCGCCATGGCGCAGACCCCCGGCCGGCCGCGGTTCGTCGCGGGCTCGATCGGCCCGACAAACAAGCAGCTCTCGATCGCCGGCAACGTGGCCGATCCCGGGCACCGCGACGTGACGTTCGACGAGATGGTGGCCGCCTACCGCGAGCAGATCGAGGCGCTCGTCGACGGCGGCGTCGATCTCCTTCTCGCCGAGACCGCCTTCGACACGCTCGTGCTCAAGGCCTGCCTCCACGCCATCGAGCAGGTTTTTTCCGATCTCGGCCGCACGCTCCCGGTGATGGCGTCGTTCACGATCTTCGACGGGGGCCGCACGCTCTCCGCTCAGACCGTCGAGGCCTGCTGGACGAGCATCTCCCACATCGACCTGCTCTCCGCAGGCATCAACTGCGCCCTCGGGCCGGAGAAGCTGCGGACGCACGTGGCCGATCTCTCGCGAATTACGCCCCGGCTAGTGAGCTGCTATCCCAACGCGGGGCTGCCGAATGCCCTGGGTGGCTTCGACGAAACGCCGGAAATGATGGCCTCGGTGCTCGAGGAGTTCGCGAAAGCGGGCTGGCTCAACATCGTGGGCGGCTGCTGCGGAACGACGCCGGCCCACATCAAGGCGATCGCCGACGTGATGCGGAACTATCCGCCGCGCACGCCCGCCACGCCGCCGCGGCGGTCGCGCTACTCGGGCCTCGAGATGCTCGAACTGCGGCCTGAGAGCAGCTTCACGATCGTCGGCGAGCGGACCAACGTCACGGGCTCCCGAGCCTTCGCCCGCCTCATCAAGGAGGAGCGCTACGAGGAGGCCCTGAGCGTCGCCCGGCAGCAGGTCGAAAATGGCGCCAACATCATCGACATCAACGTCGACGAGGGAATGCTCGACGGCGTGGCGGTCATGACGAAGTTTCTCACGCTGCTCTCCAGCGAGCCCGAGATCTCCCGCGTGCCGATCATGATCGACTCCTCGCGGTTCGAGGTGCTCGAGGCGGGGCTCAAGTGCGTGCAGGGCAAAGGCATCGTCAACTCGATCAGCCTCAAGGAGGGGGAGGAGAAGTTTCTCGAGCACGCGCGGATCGTGCGCAGCCACGGCGCGGCCGTTGTCGTGATGGCGTTCGACGAGGAGGGGCAGGCCACCGACGTCGAACGGCGGGTCGCGATCTGCACGCGGGCCCACCGGCTACTCACCGAGCAGGCCGGCTTCGCCTCGGAAGACATTATCTTCGACCCCAACATCCTCACCGTCGCCACCGGCATCGAGGAGCACAACCGCTACGCGGTGAACTTCATCGAGGCCACCCGGCAGATCAAGCGGGCCATGCCCCTCGTGAGGGTGTCGGGCGGCGTGAGCAACATTTCGTTCTCGTTTCGCGGCAACGAGGTCGTGCGTGAGGCGATGCACTCCTGCTTTCTCTACCACGCCATCCAGGCGGGTATGGACATGGGCATCGTCAATGCCGGGCAACTGGCGGTGTATCAGGAGATCGAGCCGGATCTCAAGGAACGGATCGAAGACGTGCTCTTCGACCGGCGGCCCGATGCCACCGAGCGGCTCGTCGAATTCGCCGAGACGGTGAAGAAGCAGGAGGGAGGCGGTGTCGTCCAGACCGACGCCTGGCGGACGCTCGACGTCGAGGCGCGGCTCGCTCATGCGCTCATCAAGGGCATCGTCGACTACATCGAGGAAGACGTCGACGCGGCCCGCGCCTGCTACGACAAGAGCCTCGAGATCATCGAGGGTCCGCTGATGCGGGGCATGCAGACGGTCGGAGACCTGTTTGGCGAAGGGAAGATGTTTCTCCCCCAGGTGGTGAAGAGCGCCCGGGTGATGAAAAAAGCCGTGAACCATCTCCTCCCACACATGGAGGCCGAACGGCTGGCCTCGGGCTCCGCCCAGGCGAAGCGGGGCAAGGTGCTGATGGCCACCGTCAAGGGCGACGTCCACGACATCGGCAAAAACATCGTGGGCGTGGTGCTCGGCTGCAACAACTACGAGGTCGTCGACCTCGGCGTGATGGTGCCCTGCACGAAGATCATCGAGGAGGCGATTCGCCACGAGGTCGACATCGTCGGGCTCTCGGGGCTGATCACGCCCAGTCTCGACGAGATGGTGCAGGTGGCCCAAGAGTTCGAACACGAGGGGCTCAAGGTTCCGCTCCTGATCGGCGGGGCGACCACGTCGGCCCGGCACACGGCCGTGAAGATCGCGCCCAAGTATTCGGGGGCCGTGCTCCATGTGAACGACGCCTCCCGAGCGGCGGGCGTGGTGGAGAAACTCCTGAACGCCACGTCTCGCGAGGAGTTCGTGAAGGCCAACCGCGCGGCCCAGGCCCGCGACGTGGAGAATTTCCGGCGCCGGCAGGAAACGAAGCTCGTCTCCTATGCGGCCGCCTGCGAGAAGCGCTGGACCACCGACTGGGCCACCGCACCGCTCGACGTACCAGAGTTCCTCGGCGTGCGGACGCTCGAGAAGGTGCCGCTCGGCGAATTGATTCCGCTCATCGACTGGTCGCCGTTCTTTCTATCCTGGGAGCTCAGGGGCAAGTATCCGGCGATCTTCACCGACGCAACGGTGGGGATCGAGGCCCGCAAGCTCCACAACGACGCCCTGCGGATGCTCGACGAAATCGTCCGCACCGACGCCCTCGTCGCCAAGGGCGTCTACGGATTCTTCCCGGCCAACTCCGCCGGTGACGACGTCATTCTGTATGCCGACGATTCGCGAGCGGCCGAGGTGGGCCGGGTGCACACGCTGCGCCAGCAGTGGGAGCGGAAGGGACAGGACGCCTTCCATGCACTGGCCGACTTCGTGGCCCCCGTCGAGAGCGGCCGCCAGGACTATCTCGGAGCCTTCGCCTGCACGGCCGGCCACGGCTGCGAGGAGCTCTGCCGGAAGTACGATCGCGATCACGACGATTACTCGTCGATCATGGCCAAGGCGATCGCCGACCGTCTCGCCGAGGCCTTCGCCGAGTGGCTCCATGCGAAGGCGCGCCGTGAGTGGGGCTTTGGAAGGGCCGAGAGCCTGACGACCGACGATCTCATCGAGGAGAAATACCGTGGCATCCGGCCGGCCCCCGGCTATCCGGCCTGCCCCGACCACACCGAAAAGCGGTCGCTCTTCACTTTGCTGAATGCGGAGAAGGCGGCGGGAATGACGCTTACGGAAAGCTGCGCGATGCTGCCGGCCGCCAGCGTGAGTGGGCTCTACTTCGCCCACCCCGAAAGCCGATATTTTGCGGTGGACCGGATCACCCGGGAGCAGGTCGAAGCCTACGCCGCCCGGAAGGGCATGCCGGTGGCAGAGGTCGAACGCTGGCTGGCGCCGAATCTCGGCTACGACGCGTAATCGAGCGGCATCCGCGTTGGCGCGAATCTGCCAACAAACAATCATGGAACGCCGGCCACGAACCCGCCGCATCCTGCTCGCCGACGCCCCGGCTGCACCCGCCGGGCCGCACTCGACGGCCCTGCTGGTGGGCAGATTCCTCGACTCGATCCGCCACGAGCGGGCCCTCGCCGAGAACACGCAGGCGGCCTACCGTCGCGACCTCACGCACTTCGCAGACTGGCTCGGCGGCCGTCGTCTCGACCGCCTCGACGTCCGCAACCTCGGCGACTACCTCGGCACGCTCGCCGCCCGCGGGCTCGCCCGGGCGAGCATCGCCCGCCAGGTGGCCACCCTGCGGACATTCTTCGCGTTTCTCCAGGTGGAGGGGGTGATCGTCGAGAGCCCCGCGGAACTGCTCTCCCCCGGCCGCCGCGACGACTTCATTCCTGGCACGCTCTCGGCTGAGCAGGTCGACCGGCTCCTGGCCGGCCCCGACGCCACGTCGGCCATGGGGATGCGCGACAGGGCCCTCCTCGAACTGCTCTACGCAACCGGCTGCCGGGCCTCCGAAGTCTCGGCGCTTCGGCTCTCCGACGTGCACCTCGCCGAGGCGTTCTGCACGTGCCGCGGCAAGGGCGGCAAGGAGCGAGTCGTGCCACTCGGCCGACGGGCGATCGTGGCACTGAGAGCCTGGATCGACGGCCCCCGCCGCGACGCAGCCGCCCGTGCAGCCGGTCTTTCTGCCTGGGTACTGTTGTCGTCCCGCGGCAACCGGCTCTCCCGAATGCGGATCTGGGAGATCGTGCGGCTTCACGCCGACACCGCCGGCGTGCCCTCCGACATCGGCCCCCACACGCTGCGCCACAGTTTCGCCACGCACCTCGTCGCCGGCGGCGTCGATCTCCGGCACGTCCAGGAAATGCTCGGCCATTCGAGCATCGCCACGACGCAGCGCTACACCCACGTCGACGCCAGCCGCTTAAAGGGCATCCACGGCACGTTCCACCCGCGCGGGTGACGACGTTTGGCTTGTCGATGGAACGTGCGCCGGCTCGGGGTTACCCCGTACCGTCTCGCCCGGGCGGCAGGGCAGCTGATAACCACCCGCATTCGGAGCCGGCGGTACGCTGCTTCATCGCCGAGGGCGATCGCTAGTCCCTTCTCAACTCTGATGGTGCGCTCGGTGTAAGCCGCGTATCTGCCCGTCGGCTCTTCCGCATCGCACCGACCGTCTCCGCCGAACGTTCTCGGCGCCTACGAGTTGGGGAGGCGAGGGGTTACCCCTGCCGTTGAGCCGGCGTATTTGACCAGCGCAGGCAGGATGCCCAAGCGGAGGCGCTCCCGCCGGCGCAGGCAAATCCGAGTGAGCCGAAGCCTGGAGGGCCGAGGCGAACGTCCGGCGAGACGGTACGGGGTAACCCCGAGCCGGCGAGCCAAAGTCTCCGCACGTCCGGCGAAACGGTACGGGGCTGCCCCGAGCCGGCGCGACCCGCTCGCTACCCGCGCTTGGGCGGCGTGAACTTGATCTTCTTGATCAGCTCGACGATTTGGCCGTCCTGCACCTTGCCCGAGACCGACGTGATCGCGCGGACAACGTTCACGTACTTGAGGCCGTAGTCGCAGTCGAGCTCCACTTCCGTACGTTCCGCGAGCGAGTTCGGGCCCGTGTCGGTGCCCACGAGGGCGACGATCCGTTTTCGCAACTCCTCGAAGTCGGCCACGGGCTGGCCGTTCATCGTGATGCCGGCGAGCGCGCCGTCGGGGTTCGCGCTCAGCTTCACGCGGATCGGGGGCACCTGCTGGTCGTCCGGAGCGGCAGCGGCGGCCACGCCGAGCGGCATGCGGATATCGAAGTCGCCCTCGGGGCTCACGATCTTCAGCGTGCACATGAAGAACGACATGAGCTGGAACACGACGTCGATCATCGGCGTCATGTCGATGCTGATCTTGTCGCCCAGCGACGATTCCCGCTTCGCCATCGGTGCCTAGCCCTCGTCGTACTGTGCCCGGAGGGCGAACCGCTCGAAGCCCTTCTCCTGGCAGATGCGGATGATGTCCTGCACCTCGCCGGTCTTCGCCCGGCCGTCTGCCCGCACGATCACCGTGGCTGCGCTCGGTTCCTTGCCCGCGTCGAGCATCACGCTCTTCTCGCGTTCGAGATAGGAGCCGATGTCGCGGACGGCGACGAGCTCACCGGCGTAGATGATCGATCCGCTGTTCGTGAGTTGGAGCGTGATCGGGGTCTCCATGGCACCTTCCACCGGCTTGGCAAGCTGGCTCAAGGGGAGCTGAATCCGCTCGTCCTGCTCGGCCTCGGAGAAGTTCATCACGAACATGAAGAACGTGATGAGCTGGAAGGTCATGTCGATCATCGGCGTCATGTCGATGTCGGTGCTCGACGGACTGCCGCCTGCCTTGCGTGCCATGGTCGGCTCACTTCTTGCCCATGTTTTGGAACCGGGCCATCAATCGCATGGCCTCGGTGTCGACATCGCCGGTGAGCTTCTGGAGCCAGTTCTTGAACAGGGCGAAGCAGGCGATGGCGGGAATCGCCAGCCAGAGTCCGATGAGCGTCGTGATCAGAGCCTGCGAGATGCCGATGGCGAGCTCGTTCGGCTTCGGGGCCGTCGAAGACTTGGCGATGATCATGAACGCCGCCACCATTCCGTCGACCGTGCCGAGCAGGCCGAACATCGGCGCGAGCGCTCCCACGAGCGACACATAGCTGATCTTGTGCTCGAGCTTCATCGCCTGTTCGCCTTCCTCGGCCTGCAGGGCCTCGACGGCGGCGCCGTAGCCCGACTGCAGCTTGCCCATACCGGCTGCCAGCACCTGGCCGAGATAGGAATCGTCGTGCTTCGAGAGCTCGTAGGCCTGCTGGTATTCCTTGGCCTCGAGATGGGCTTCGAAGGCCTGACTGAGCCCCGGGGGCATGAGCACGGCCTTGCGGATCTGGAGGAAGCACATCACGAGCAGGGCGACGAGCCCGAACGACAGGGCGAGAAACACGATCACGTACTTCAGGCCGAGCGCGTTGTAGTAGAAGACGAGCATGCTCTCGCCCTCTTCTGCCGACTCCTCCCCGGCGGCCGCCTCCTCGTCTTGGGCCTGGGCGACACCGGGCGCCACCATGATCGGCCCCACGGCCGCCGTGAGCATCGCGATCACGAGCAGCATGCGACCGACGGTTTCCGACCACGGTGCCGTCCACCGCAGACCTGCACCGGCCCTGCGCGAATCAACGAGACCCAAAGCCATCACGATTCTCCTTGCAGAAAACATGAAACGTGGTTGACATGGTATGCAAAAGGCAACTCATCCACAAAACCCACGCATCCGTACGGCGGTCAGGTGCCCGCTGCCGCGGCCTGCTTTTTCGTCCAGGGGCTCGTGGGATACGACTCCTGCAATGCTTTGCGGGCTTCGCGGGCCCGCTCCGTCTGCTTCACCTTGTCCCACAAATCGGCGAGGTTGGCGAGGGCTTCGGCATGGCTCTCAGGGCTGCCGTTGTAGACCAGGTCGACGGTCAAAAACGAGATCAAGGCGTCCTGATCCTTGTCGCCTGCGGCCCGATACGCGGCTCCAAGCACGTTGTACGCCCGGCCCAGCAGGTCCTTTTCCTCGGGGTCGGCCTGCTTGATGAGTCCCTGCACAAGCGCCACCGCCTCGGGATTCTTGCCCGTCTGGGCAAGGCACCTGGCCTTGCCGAGCTGTGCACTCCGCTTCTGCTCGGCGCTGGCGTCGTCGCTGGCCTCGATCTGGAGGGCCGCGTCGTACTCGGACATCGCTTCGGCGAACTTCTGCTGGTCGTAGAGCATGCCTGCCTTGGCGGCCGCCGCCCGTACCTTGAGCGCCGCCGGCCCTTTTGCGAGCGTCGAATAGGCCGTGAGTGCTGCCTCCGGCTTGCCGGCCCGCGCGAGCAAGTCGCCGAGGAGCTGCTGCATGTCGTAGAAGTGGTGGCTCTTCGGATGCTTGGCGAGAAACTCGCCCACGAGCCGGCCTGCATCCTTGGGGTCGGCTCCGGCCGCGAGCGCCGCTCGCCCGGCTGCGGCCGCTTTCACGAAGTCGACTTCGTCGAGCAGCAGCGGCTCGGCACCGTCGAGCTCCGCGGCGTCGATCTTCGCCACTTCCTCGACGGCATCGGCCGCACGGCCGCGTGCCAGCAGCGACCGCGCCGCCCGCAGCGACTGCGGCTCACCGCCAAACTGCACGTCACGAACCTGGTCGATGGGGATCTTGCGGGTTTCACCGCTGCGCTCTTCAAGGTCGACAGCGTCGGCCGACGTGGCCACGACCTTGCCCGTGAGCGGCCCCTCCGTCGTCAGCACGCGATCGGGCGCCTGGGCCGACGCCACGCCGCACCAGGCCGAGCCCGCCACCGCCAGCACGGCGCACGCCAGCACCCGCCGCGCCACCGCTCCGTCGCTCGATCGCCCCGTCGTCGTTCCGTTCATGCTTCACTCTTCCTTGCTTCAGGTGCCGGCAGCGGCCGGTGCGGCCGTCGCCGGCTGCGCCTCGCGGAGACCATTCAGTCCCTTGGGCGCCGGGCTCCCCTGGGCCTTTTCGATTTCCTTGAGAAGTTTGTCGAATTGTTTTTCCATCGCCTTGCCGCCGAGCTCCGGGTAGAGCTTGTAGGTGATGGCAACGTCGTTGAACGCCATCGTGAGCAGCTTGTCTCGATCTTGCGCGGCGATCCCGGCCCGCTCCAATCGGCACCGGGCCACGTTCAGCCGGGCGGCGAAGAACTTGCCACGGGCGTCGAGCGCTTTCTCATCGCTGCCTGAGAACGCCTGCCGAGCCAGCTTGTTGGCGATCCCTCCCCAGCCCCACGCGACACTCGATCCGCTTTTGCGGCCGACGATCGCTTCCTTCAAATACTGCTCCGCCTTGGCCTTGTCGGCCGACTTTTCACCCGCGGTCTGCAGCAGCTCGGCGGCCTGGATTTGCGTGTCGAGCGAATTCTGTCGCTTGGCGTCGGAGAGAATCCAGTCGATCTGTTCCTGCGCATCGTCCCACCTGCCGAGCTCACGATACACGTTGGCGACTTTGAGCCGGATGGCCGGCTCGAACTTCGCGATTTCATCGCCTCCCTTGTCGAGCAGCCGCTTGTAGGCCTCTGCAGACTTGGCCAGGTAGCCGTCGGCCTTGGCCTTGGGAACCACCGACCCAGTCCCCGCTCCGGAGCCCAGCGACAAGTAGGTGGTCGCCACCCAGATCTGCGACGACACCTTTTGATCTCGCTTGGCGACGCCATCGAGGAACTTCTCGAAGCCCCCCAGGATCGCGGTCGCGCGGGCGACCGCATCGGCGGGGGCCGACGTGCCACCGGACCCGAGGGCATCGAGCTGGGCCTGGAGGTCGCGGCCCATCGTGAGATACATCGCGGTGAGCTTGGCGGAAGCCTCGTCGCCCGAACCGGCCACCGCCTCGAGCCGATCCATCGCCTCCTGTGCCTTGTCGAGTTGGTCGGCCTGGATGAAGTAGCGGAGGGCCACCGTGAGGGTGCTCTCCGCGAGAGGGCCTGCCGTGTAGGCCGGATCCTTGCCGGTGACGAGCGTCCACGGGCCATAGTCCGGCTGCGTCAGGAGCCGCATCGCCAACTCCCGATCGCCATCATCGACCGCCATCTGCACACGCGCCAGTGCCCCCGCGACGGTCGTCTTCGCCGCCGCAGCGCCGGCGGGGATGGCGGCGAGCCCGTCGTCGATCGACCCGGCAGCCCGCCGCTTCCACGCTGCGAGCACGTCGGCTGCGGGCCGCACGCCCTCCTCGAGACCTCGCTTTTCGAGCACGTCTCGCCACAGCGCACTTCCGGCCCGGAGCAACACCTCGGCACGACGTGGCGACGACGCGGGAACCTGGTCGAGAATTTCGAGGAGGCGATCCGGGTCTTTGGCCTCGGTGGCCGTGGCGATCGCAATCAGCGCCGCATCCGCACTCTCCGCGTCTTCGGGCCACGTCCGCATGATCAGCCCGGCGACGTCGGCGCACTGCCGCTTCGCGGCGGCCCGCCACTCGGGCACCCCGTCCTTCGAGAGCTGCTGAAGGCTGGCCATCGCGATCTTCGCCGCCTGCCGGCTGCCCTTCGCGTTTGGATAGCGATCGGCCAAAAACGTGCCGAGGGCCGCCGCATCGTGGAGCCGCCTGCCGTCGTAGAGCATGAACGTGAGCATGTAGCGGGCCTGGTTCACGGCATCGACGTCGTCGACAGTCGCCATCGGCAGCGCCTTCCGCAGGCCGCCGATCACCTTGTCGCGCTCCGCTGCCGCGGCTTTCGCAGCCGCCTCGGCCTCGGCTGCCTTGCCCGCAGCGGTGGCCTGCTTCGCCTCGGCCTGCTTCTGCTGCATCGCAGCAAGCGAGACCCGCACCGCATCCATCATCGTTTCGAACGATGCCGCCACCCCGGCCGCATCGTCAGGCAGGGCCTTCCCCAGCTGTTCGAGCAGCGCGCGGGCCTCCTTCGAATAGTCGCGATTGACCTTGGCCACTTCGAGCGCGAGCTTCTTGGCATTTTGGAGCAGCGGGCGAGCCTTGTTTTTATCCGCTGCCTGGGCATCGGCCATCCGCTCGAAGAGCGCCGCCGACCGATACTTCATCGCCAGCCAGTCGGCATCGAGCCGCTCGGCCGGAACGGGAGCGAGCACGATCTTCTGGAGCCGTTCGTCAAAGTCCTTGAACTCCTTGGCGGCATACGCCTTCATGTCGAGCCAGCACTCGAGCGTCGAGGCCACGGCCTTGGCCCGCAGGCCGGGCACGAAGCCCGCCTCGCCATCCAGGCCGCGAACGTCGGAGAGCGTCAGCAGGGCCTGCTCCATCCGCTTCGTTTTTTCCTTGGCATCGGCCTCCGCCTGGGCGAGGGCGACGTAATTCCGCCCCTCGTAGTACCGGGCGAAGAGCCCGGCCCCTCGTGAGCGATACTTGTCGTAGAGTTCCTTGTAGTCGAGGGCGGATTTTTCGAGCGCGGCCTTCCATTCCTTCGAGCCGACCGGCAACGCCCGCGACTTTTCGTAGTAGGCTCCGCCGACGAGCAGCCTCGTTTGGAGCAATTGGCCCCGCAGCCTGTCCTGGCGATCCTCGAGTTCTTCGATGCGCCGGCCATCCGAAGGCTTGCGCGGGGCCTTCTTCGCACCCTTGCCCGACTCCTCGCCGGCGGCAGGCTTTCCCTGCAATTCGGCGAGCTCGGTGTCGACCGCGCGCAGCTCCTTGAGCACGGCGTCTTCCGCGTTGGTCACCTTCTCGATCGGCTGGTCTTTCTTCACCTGGCCTTCGAGCGACTTGATCGCCGCATCGAAGAAACCAACGGCCTCGGCGAGCCGCATCTTCGCGTCCTCGCCGGTGCGCTTCGCCTGGTCGATCTTCCCACGGCCGCGCTCCACGAGCAGATTGCCCCTCTGCGTGAAGGCGGCGATGGCCTGTTCACCGGCCGGGTCGCCGGCGAGAAATTGCTCGATCTGCTTCTCCGCAGCGTCGAGAATCTGCGCCCGCTTCGCGCCGTCGGTCTCGAGACGGCTCGTCGCCACGAGCGCCGTCGCTCGGCGGAAGGCCGCCTCCTTCTGGAGCGCCGGGTAGGCCTCGGGGTCTTTCGCGATCCGATCGAGCACCCACAGCGAGATGTCCGGCATCTGCCGTTCGTCGAGTGCATCGAGAAGTTTGGTCGTCGTGATCTCCTGGGTCAGCACAGGTTCCTTCTCGGCCGCCGCGCCGATCGTGGTCCAGGCCGCAACGACGCACACCGCCACGAGGCCGACGATCGGGGGGCAGGCCCCGCCGCGCAGCTGGGAACGCTCGATGCTCATGGGTGGGTCGGGGCCATGGGGAAGAGGCTCATATGCCGAACGACTAGATTGTGCGAATCGCGGATCGGACAGTCAAACCACGACCGGCCGAGCCGATCACCGCTGGGCCGATCCGCCGCCCCCCGACACCACGTCCTCGAGGATGCCGATGAGCCGTGCCCCGACGACCGTCACGTCGCCGCGTTGGCGCCAGGCCGCACTCAGTGCCCGAAGCTGTTCGATCGCCAGCCGCGGGGGCACGGCATGGATCGATCGGTCGGCACACTCGCCGATCCCGACGGCCAACAGCAGCTCACACCCCTGCGGGGAGGGCAGCATGTCCGTGAAGCGGTCGACCTCGGCACCGGAAGCCGCGCGGGTGCGCACCGCGCCGGATGGCTCCCGATACGAGACGGTGGCAGCCACTCCCGCGACCTGCTCGAGCGGGTCGCTCCGCGGCACCACTTCGTAGACGACCCGCATTGCCTCGCCGCCGTGCAAGGCCGGCAAACCGCCCACCGACGCCCCCTTGCCGAACGCCGCCAGCGACTCGGGAACGCTCTGTCGGTAGCCCACGAGACGGTAGGCGGCGATCACGCGAGGATCAAACCGCAGCTCCAACGCCACGCTCTCCGCCACGAAGGGCGGAACGTCCACGAGGACGGCGTCGAGCCGGCGCCGCACCGTCGTCGGATCGGTCAGCGTCCAGCCTGGAACGGCTGCCAGCCCATCCGAATCGGTTCCATCCGAGACGCCGCTGACGAGCAGAAACTGGCACCTCGAAGCGGCGTCTTCAGTCCCTCGGGCGACTGCCGCACGGTACCGGTGCAGGGCGTCGCCAGCCGCGCCGTCACAGCGTTCGGCACGGTCGGCTTCGGCGACCACCACCAGCCGCTGCGTCGCCTCGTCGCCCATCGCCGACTCCTCCGCGAGCGCGACGGCCGCATCGAGATCGGCGTTGCCAAACGGAAGCTCCTCCTCGAGTTCGCGGCACACGTCGCCGATCTCGGCGGGGGTCGCACGGATCGCCACACGGCGCGGCCGTGGCTCGGCGACGACGACCGACACCCGGTCCGCCGGCCCCATGCGGGCCGCTGCGGCGGCGAGGCCGCGGCACGCCGCGAGCCAGAGCGGCACGGCGTCCGGCCCCGCCGAATGATCGAGCACGACGGTCACCTCCGCAGGATCACGCGGGGCCACCGCAGCGCTGCCCGCGACCGGGCCGGCGACGCAGATCTCGACGAGATAGGTCGGCTGACCGGACCGGAACGACCGCACCGCCGACAGCCGGAGTGCCAGCGAATCGTCATGGCGAGACGCGGCCCCAGAGGACAAGGCCGCCACCAGATGCTCGGCCCGGAGACGGCCGACCGCAGCCAGCCGCTGCCGGCCCGGCGGCAGCGGCCACGCACGATCGAATGAGTCGGTGGCGACCCCCAGGGGCGGACGATCGACGGCGAGACCGGGAGCGATCGCCGGATCGACGAACGGCGGCTCGCCATGGGCCATTTCAAACGCCAGGTCGAAGCCGCGCATCCGTGGCACGCTGCGCCGCGCGTGCGCTGTGGCGTCGTCAGGCACCACCTGCATGCCACCCGAGGGCCTGCTGCGGTCAAGCGCGGGGGCCACCGGCAACGGTGCCCCGCGCACGGCAGGCAGCCCAGCGGCCGGTGCAGGGTTCGTTGCGACCACCGCATTTGATCGTGGCTCGGCCGCGGGGCGATCGGCGACGCCATCCAACGGTCGATCAGTGGCCGCGCCGGTCGCCACCGCACCTCCAGCGCCGGATTCCACATCGACACCATCGACCGGCCGGGGGCCACGCGTGGCTGCATGCCGTGCCTGCGGACGCTCGCGTGGGCCACGGGTGGCGAAGTCGGTGATCGAGACGCCCGCGCAAAACATCGCGATGACGAATCCCAACGCGGCCGCGACGGCCATGCCATCCCGAGCCAGTTCCCGCAGCCACCGCGCTCCCCATCCGCGTAGCTTCGCGTCGACCGGCCCGCCGACCGCTCGCGCCGGCGCCACCGCCTCCCGCACACGCACCCTGGCCGCCAGCCCGACCGGCATCGACACGTCGACGAGCATGCGGTCGATGGCACGTTCGTCGAAGAGCTGCTCGGGCCGCAGGCGATCCCCGAGCTGAGGCGGCACCTCCACGGCGCGCAGGGCCGCGTCGATCCACGGATCGGGGAAGGGCGCGTCGTGTGCCATCTCGGGAGGGGCCATCATCTCAATCCTTGCCCACCGTCGACACATCGCCGAGCCGC
>Ga0247836_1003161_pt1 | contig 22448 bp, 14 predicted proteins | sample LaCruzMarch2015__4_FD_187116 | JGI IMG/M metagenome (GOLD analysis project Ga0247836, IMG submission 187116) | Freshwater microbial communities from meromictic Lake La Cruz, Castile-La Mancha, Spain - LaCruzMarch2015_14m | ecosystem: Environmental > Aquatic > Freshwater > Lake | place: Spain... | reverse complement strand
AAATCGTCAGCTGGAGGACTTTTCCAGTGGGGTAGATTTCGGCGGTCTCGACGGGCCATGGTGCCTTGAAATGGATTCCCGGGCCGACCGGTCCGCGGGCAAGCGCGCCGTGCCGCAGCACGATCCCCTGCTCGTCGGGACCGACGATCACAAGCGTGCTCAGGGCGAGGAGCACGCCGCCGGCAAAGACCGTCAGTGGCGTCACCGCGCGGCCGAGCATCTGATAGAACCAGCTCCGGGAAACTTCCACGCCAAACTGGTAGTTGATCAGTTCTCCCACCACATGGCCGAGCGATTCGGGAGCCGTGAGCAGGCCGAGGAACCGGCTGTCGAATGCCGGCCGCGGAATCTCGCCCGGCCGCTTTGGCCGGTAGGCCGCGAGCAGGGAGGTGAGCAGAATCTCGCCGCCGATCAGAATCATCATCGAGGGAACGAGCCGGGCCAACAGTTCAAAGAACGACGTCTCTTTGACGATGGCCACCGCGGCGGCGCCTGCAAGGAGCAGGGCGGCCACGAGAAACGTGCCCATCAGGTAGCTGGCACCACCACGAAGGAGTTGCCACTCGCGGACCCGCGTGTAGCCGCTGATCCAACGGGCGGCGATGAAGGCCACGAAGGCCACACCCGCCGTCGCGAACATCAGGCCGACTGGATTGCAGTCTTTGGAGAGCGAGAGGGCGATTCGGTCGGCGCCGAGGCCGGCTGCGCGGTAGAGCAGGGCGAGACCGGCGGCGATGAGATACAGGGCCACCGTGAAGCTCACCGCGGGCAGGCCGTAGGCATAGAGCCTGTCGAGCCGGTTGCGGGCGAGTTGCAGTTCGTCGCTGGTCTCGCCGAAGATCGCGGCGGTGGTGGCGTCTTGGGTGGCCAGCTTTTCGGCGGCCAGGGTCTCGGTCCGCTCGACAGCATGCTGCTGGTAGATGATCGCGAGGATGATCCAGATCGGAATGCCGCCGGCGATGTGCCAGGTGGCAGCCTGAATGGCGGGGCTCTGGGCCCAGGCGCCGATCAGCCCCGTGGCCACGCAGAGCACGACCTGGACGGCAAGCCCGGCGAGGGCCGCCGTGGTGCCGCGGCGATAGGTGAGTTCGTCGTTGTTCATACTTGGCATGCTGCTGACGATGTATGATCCTGCGCTCGTTTTTCCGCCAGTTCTGCTTTCTTAGCGATCTGATCCTGCCATCCCCATCATGCAGCCGCGTGTGAGATTTCAATGAGCGGCAATTAGCCGGTATCTTAGGGGCATGACACCACTCTTTTCCATTGCCCGCAACGCATTCCTCGAGGCCATCCGGCAGCCGATCTTCATCGTGCTCGTGCTGATCGGCCTGTTGGCGATGGTCTGCAACGTCAATCTCGCGGCGTTCACCATGGGGGAGGACGAAAAGCTGCTGGTCGATCTTGGGCTGAGCACCCTCCTGATTGTGGGGCTGCTGTTGGCCGCCTTCACGGCATCGAGTGTGCTCTCGAAGGAGATCGAAAACAAGACGGTGCTCACGGTGGTGAGCAAGCCGGTGACGCGGGCGTCCGTGATCGTCGGAAAATTCCTCGGTGTGTCCGGGGCGCTGGCCGTCGGCTACTACGTCCTACTCCTGGCGTTTTTGATGGCGGTGCGTCACAAGCCGCAGATAGGGATGGGCCGTGGCGAGATCTACGACGGCCCGGTGCTCACCTTCGGGCTGCTCTTCGGCCTGCTCGCCCTGCTGACGGCGGGGCTCCTGAACTATCTCTACCGGCGGCCTTTTCCCTCGACGCTTACTGCCTGTCTGGCCGTGATGCTCACGGTGGCGGTTGGGATCTGCTCGATCCTGGCCCGCGACTGGTGGCTGCAGAGCCCGCTGACCGACTTCAATCCGCAACTCATGTACGCGATTGGGATGGTGTTTCTGGCGATTCTGGTGCTGTCGGCAGTGGCGATAGCGGCCTCGACGCGGGTCAACCAGGTGATCACGCTGCTGATCTGTTGCGGCGTGTTTCTCTTCGGCTTGGTGAGTGAGTTTTTCCTGGGCAGGTCGCTGGCCGACTCGGCCAGTCCGCTCGTGCGGCTGCTCGCGCCGGTCTACGTGGCGGTGCCGAACCTGCAGGTCTTCTGGGCGGCCGACGCCCTCTCGCAGGGGAATGCGATCACGCCGGAGTATTTTGGCAGTGTGGCGGCGTATGCCGCGGTGCTGATCACGGGGCTTTTATCGCTGGCAGTGCTGCTCTTTCAGCGGCGTGACGTGGGGTAGGCCTTCAGGGGACGAGCGAGCATCCAGTACGATCCGTAGGATTCGCGGAATTATTCGCTCGATCCGCCGGCGGGCGCAAGCACAGCCCGTATTCTTCCCAGCCAGATTTGGTCCCGGATTTCATCGAGGGCCGAACTGTTGAGCACGAACTCATGGCCCGCCTCGTCCTCGTGGGCTCCCGGTGACTCCTGGTGCGGACCGAGCCAGCCGTCGCCGCGTCGGCCGGCATAGCCTCCAGTGTCGAAGACCCTGGCAACATGGCCATCAGCGAAAAGGATGGGTGAGGATCCACCAACCAGCCGGAAGAGTTTGCCGTCATCGCTTTCGTTCACGAGAGAGCGTTTGGATTTGTGGATCGGGGCGATATCGGCGAGTGTGTGGATTTTGCGGTCGCCGTCGCCGTCTCCCCAAGGCGTTTCGAGCCCTGTCGCTATCGTGGCTGTTGGACCATCGGTCATGCCCTCGACGAGAGCGTCACCCACCCGTGCCGGCCTCACGCGTCCGGATGGATCGATGAATTCGTTGATGGCCTGCGCCTTCGCCGAGTCGATGATCACATCGTCTTCGGAATGGCCGTGCCCGCCGCCGTGATCCTCGCCATGATCGTGGTCGTGGTTACCGACCTGTGCGGTGCCCAGCAGGGCGATCTTGTCGGCCGACGTGAGACTCGTCGGATCAGCCAAATGTGACGTCGAAAGGGGTCCGTCTCCATCAAGTGGGCACATCTCCGGATCACCGCCATCTGCGTCAGGGCTGGCATCCACAGCATACGGGTCGCCGCTGACGATGTTGTTATCACCGCGGACCAGGTGCCAGGTAGCGCAAAAGTTGGTGTTGAAACCGTCCTGCCAGAGGGTTTGGTCGCTGCCGAAATAATCGAAGCCGCAAAGATCATCCTCTTCGGTCAGATCGACCGCATCGCCGTCGGCCTTCGTCGCGGAATCCCAACGGAGGGGATTCAATTTTCCAAAGCCGTCGAGGGCGCCTGTGTAGAAGGCGGTCTCTTCCGAGATCTTGCCGCGGCTGAGGGGATCGAGACACTTCCCCGGATTCGCGTATTTGGCGTTGATGAGGTCGGCCACCCAGCCCTGAGTGCGAATGTCTCCGTCGCGATAATGGTCGAAAGCGCCACTCGTGAAGTGTCCGCCCGCGTCCAGTGTGGCATGGTCGATAAAACCTTTGCCGAAGCCTTGGAGGTAGGATAGGGAAGTGGCTGCTTTGGCGGTTGCCTGAACGGCTGCCAGGTTTGGAAGGAGCAGACCGATGAGAATGCCAACGATGGCGATCACGACCAGGAGTTCCACAAGCGTGAAGCCATGGCTGAGGCGAGACCGCAGAGTCGGGGACACGATGCACATGAGGGTGGGTTCCTTGTCGGGGACGGGGTTCTCGTCGGCTCGCGCGGGAGCGAACGAAGCACACGACCGGTTATGCAACCGTGTTGCATCTTAGGGCGATCTGCTCCCGCGTCAAGGCTTTTTTTGGAGCCGTCCGAGCCGCCCTCAGAGGTTTGCAGCAGCGCGGACCGCATTCGCCTCGGCCTTTCGGCCGCGTGATGCCAGGAAATTTGCGAGTGTCGTGAGGGCCGCAGCCTTGCGGTTGTTATTGAGTGGCTTGGCCATTTCCAGATCGACGACCCCCCTGAGGAGTTGCTCGGCCGGGCCGTCCTGGCCCACGGCGGCCAGAGCGGCCGCGTGAGCCGTCGTGGCGGTGAGCGCCACGGGGTGATCAGCTCCCAGGGCCGCGACAGCTTCTTTGTCCAGCCGTTCAGCTTCGATCACGGCCTGCGGTGAAACTGGCCCCGCGAGCCTGCCGCGGAGTTCGGCCGTCTGCATGGCGAAGTGCATCGGATGGCCGGCTCCAAGTTCACGATCGATGAGCGGCAGGGTGTCAGCACAGAATGCGCTGGCCTCGTCGACTCTCCCCTGCGAGACCAGGGTTTCGGTGAGCAGCACGGCGAGGTCGAACCAGACCGCCTTATGGAGGCAGCCGTGTGAGGCGAACACCGCCATTCCCTCGCGGCACGCCCGTTCGCTCGCGCGGGGGTTGCCGGCCTCGAAGAACCGCTGCGCGCATTGGTGGAACGCTTGCGACGCCGTGCCAGCCTCGGTGGAACGGCGGGCGAGTTCGACCGCGCGGTCCACGTCGCCTTGGCCGGCCGCCTCGACGGCTAAATGCCAGTTGGCCCGCATACCCCGTGGGTTTTTGGCGTGGCAGTCGTGCCACATCGTCGAAAAGCTCTCGTAGGCCCGATTGCGGGCGTGGGTGGTTGCGCCGAGCGAGACGACGCAGACAGTCACGGCCACGACAGCGGCCCGAGCTGCGACGCGACTGCCGAATCGTTCGCAAGCCGCCGCCACGCCCCCGACCACGAGGGCCACGAGGCAGGCCAACGGCAGGTACATACGGTGCTCCACCGCGATGTCGGCCACCGGCAGAACACTCGACGTTGGCCCGAGCAGCACGAAGAACGCGACCGCGGGAAACGACCAGGGCATGCGGGCGACGCAGCCGCGAAGCGTGACGGCTGCGGCGGTGACCAGTGTCACAAGCTGCCACCACACGCTGCCCATCGAGGTCACCACCTGCCAGTCGTAATCCAGATTCTGTCCGGCAGGCCAAAAGGCGAGCCGCACGTAGTGGACGATCACCTCCGCCTGTGTGACGACATACTCAAGCGGTGGATGGGCCGCCTTGCGCAACTCCGCATAGTCGCCCCGACCGGCGGCAAGGACGGCGGCCAGCGGCACCCAGGTCGTTGCGGTCAGAGCGATGAAAAACGGCAGGCGAGCGTGGAGCGTCTCGCCATCTGCACGTGAACGATAGATCCACCAGAAGGCAGCCACGAGCAGGGGAATCCCCACCGCCGTCTCTTTGGAGAGGGCGGCGAGCAGTCCGCAGCAGCAGGCGGCCGCCTGCCAGGAGCGTCGCCGGGTCGCGGTCTCTGCACGGAGTCCGGTCGAGAAGGCTGCCGCCGCGCACGCGACCGCGGCGACGATAAACAGCGCCGCCATGCTCTCCATCCGCTGGTAGATGTAGGTGACTGCCTGGGTCGTCAGCGGGTGCACCACCCAGATCGCTGCGACGGCCGTCGCGATGGCAAGCGACCGATCGTGCCACCAGGTGGAGAATGCCGGCCCGCGGAGCGTCTCGTTGACGAGCGACATCAGGAGCACCGCACAGAGCAGGTGGACCGCAAGGTTCGTCACGTGAAACCCGAACGGCCAGTCGCCGTAGAGCGCGAAGTCGATCGCGAACGATAGGTAGGGCAGCGGTCGGGCAGCCACGTCGTTGCCGCCGAACATCGGCACCCAGGGCGGCCAGAGGCGGTGCACGGCCGGATTGCGTGCGATCTCGATCAAGTCATCGAAAACGAAGGCACCCCGAAACGAGTTCGCGTAGGCTGCGAACCCGCAGAGGACGACAAGGAGAGTTGACAGCGTGCGGTTCATGGCGATTCTTAGACTCCGAAGCGATGATGATTGCAGAGATGGCCAAAGAGAACGTGAGGCTTTCGTGAGCGACGATTCAGTCGATAACGATTCCCGGTGGGCCGGCAACGGTCTCCCGGCTCCGGGTTCCTGCGACGACTGGCCGTTCGTCTGGGCTTCCGTCATCGGGTCGGTGACCATCTTTGTGGGCCTGTCGCGCTGGCTGGCTGGAGTCGTCGGTCCGCCGACAGTCGATGCCTCCCGATTCATTCCCGATGTGGTTGAGTTTCTGCAGCCGGAGCCGTTGGAAAAAGCCCGATATCTCATGGGGCTGCTCTGTATTCCAACGATCCCCACAGCCCTCTATGTCGGCCTGCGATCGGCCTGGTTGGAATTCGGCCCGGTGGCGGTGGCCCGACTCAGAGCCTATGCGGAGGATCGCACGGTGCTGGCCTGCCGGGATGTGAGCGTTGTGGCAGCGGGCGGTAGCTGGCTGGCCTGGCTCGCGGTGAACAGCGACGTCCCGAATGCCTGTGGGCTGCTCGTCATCGCGGCGGCCAGTGGAATGGCCTGCTGGATCGGTCGAGCGACGATCGGCCGCATCCTCACCGCGGCTGGATGGGTGATCGTCCCGGGCTTGCTGCTGCTGGCATGGTGGGACCAGCTGATCGGTGAAGAGTGGTTCTGGCTCGATTTCAATATCTGGCATCATGTCGACATCCTCTTGGGTGCGGTGAATCAGGTAGCCCACGGCAAGACTATTTTGGTCGACACAAGCTCACAGTACGGCATCCTCTATCCATATATAGCTGCTGCTGCTATTCCGTTCGGGGTGGGTGTTGGGTCGCTTGCCGGCTTTTTCGCGACGCTCGGCCTTGTGCAGATCGTGCTTGCTTACCTCGCCATAGCCCGGCTGCCATCGGTGACCGGTGCCTGGCGAACCGGCTTCCTCGCGGTGTATTGCGGGCTGGCGGTGCCGATGCTCGGCGGAGCGCTCTTCAACCTGCCCGATACGGTCTGCCTGCCCAGTGAGCCCCGCGGCTTTACCTGTGCACCCATCTACTACCAATACTTTCCGCTGCGGACGTTCTGGCCGACGGTGTTCATCTGGTTCGTGCCGCTGGCGCTGGCTTCCCGGAGCCGCTGGATGATGCCACTGGGCTACGTACTCGCCGGAGTGGCATTGCTGTGGAATGCCGACACGGGGCTGCTGTGTCTTGTCGCCTACGCCGGGGCGTGTGGCTATCTGGCGTTGGCTGCGGCCGGTCGCCGGCCGTTGGCTGCATTCGGTGCGGTGTTGGCCCATGCCGGTGCGGCGTCGGCCACGGTCGCGCTTGCCCTGGCTACCTATGCGACGTTCGCCGGGCTGCGATCTGGCTCGCTGCCCGACTTTGGCCGGCTCCTCCGCTTCCAGGAGATTTTCTATGCCGCCGGTTTTTTTATGCTTCCGCTACCGACGTGGGAGCTGTGGCAGCCGATCATCGCAATCTACGCGGTCACCGTCGCCTGGGCGATGCGGCGGCTCGTCACCGGTCGGGCCACCCGGAGGGCGGCCTGGATGCTCTTTATCGCCCTCTATGGCCTCGGGGCGTTCTCCTACTACCAGGGGCGGAGCATGGCCACGTTTCTTCCGTCGAGCTTCCCGCCCGCGGCGATCCTCGCGATGCTGTGGCTGCATGCCGCGGCCCGTCGGCTGCCGGCGCCCTCGCAGGCGCTGTTGAGCAATCCCCGGCTGCGGTCGCGTGCCTTGGTCGCCGCGACGACCGGTCTCTTCTGTATGTTCGGCATCGTCAACCTGCTTCGCAGTCTGCCAATGTGTCTGCTGTATGCCGTTGACTTCGCAGGCTCGGGCCGGGCTGCTGAGTCAGCACAGCTGGCGGCCGCATTCGCGCCGGAACTGGTCGGCCGTCCGGCCGTGATCTTTGCGGAGCCGAGCAATTACTTCCATGTTCACACTGGAAGCTGGTCGGCGCTTCCTTTTGCGAGTCCGACGGAGGTGTTTCTCCGCTCGCAGGTCGTGGAGGCGCAGCAGGTGCTTGATCGTGGTGGCGTACCGGTGATCCTTCATCCACGGGGCCGGCCGGAGTGGTCCCGCTTGCTCGATCTACGGGCGTATCGCCCGGCGCAAGAGTATCCAGGCGGCTTCGTACTCCTGCGGCATGCGAGCGACCGACACACTGGCATCGAAACCCCATGACGCCATGACGACACGGCCGTAAAGACGAGACCTGACAACGGTATGACGATCCGTCTCGCCGCACGCTGTTTCGCGTTCGCGGGGTCGCACCTGCCGCTCGACACCTCGATCCGCCGCACGCTGGCATGGGCCGCTTTCAAGAGTTGATCTTGTTTTCGATCCTTGGCATGAAGGCCTGATCCGAACGCATTCGGCTCACGTTCCCTCCGTGGCCTCACATGCCCTGCGGACATTTCCTCGCCGGAAGTCGATTTTCCAGGCCCACAATGCAACAAAAACCAGCGCAGAGGCACCCAACAATGCGGCGGATGTGAGGCACCATTCGGGACGCGAAATGGTATCGCCAAGAAAAACAAGCCCCCCAGACTGCTTGAGATACGCATTGACCGTAGCGGCACCCCCGATACCCCACAGGTTTCCAAAGGAACTGCTGCCGTCAGGGGAGGCAATTGCGACGGCCTCGACAGGCGTCATTTCCAACCATACTTGCAGAAGCACGCCAACAAGATAATCCCACGCCAAACCCGCCACCGCCACGCATCGAAGCCAGACTGGCAGGCAAGGGAGCAGGACTCCTGCCGCTGCGGCGGCGAGCAGTATCACCGGTTGCAGACAGATGTGGGCCAACCCAAGGGTATCCCGGGCTCCGTGCACCGCGATCCCGAGTACCACCGCACACCCCAGACTCACCAGCCAAGGTTGTGCCAATCGCCTGAGGCTTGGGCTGGATCGTAGAGCGAATGGTAGTCCAGCCGCGATCACCACTTGTGACATGGTTCCCACCGCCATGGGAAAGTTGACCTGCAACGGGGCAAACCACCAGTCTCGGATACGTGCCAAGATGTTGGGCTGGTGCATCAGTTCTTCTATGAAAGGTGGACGTGGTCGTAGAAAATGCGGTATGAGCGTGTCGCGTATGTTGAGAACAACCTTTATCAGGTTTCCCGTGATACCAAGCCCGGCAGCATCGACGACCGCGGTGTTCGAGCCGAATGTGGCGGCCGCGCCGAAAACGGCAGCGGAGTACACGATCCAGGGGGCGAGAACAACAGCGACGGATCCCAGTAGCGTGAGACCGGTGATCAACGCGCCGGGCGATCTTCGGCGAACCCAGATAGCCATCAGTGCGACAGGGAGTGCGAAGACTACCGCGGAGTAGTGCACCGCGATTCCTGCGCCGAGAAATAATCCCGCAAGCGCCACCCTACGGAGTGATTCGACGGTGCTGTTACGGGTGAGCATCGTGAGGGCCGTCAAGACGTAGAAAGCAGTAAGAAGCTTTGTCCACGGAAAAGTAACGTTCTGTGAGAAACTCGGAAGAAGTATCAGCATGGCAGCTGCAGTGATCGTTGCTCCGTTCTTCGGTAGTCCAACTGCTGCGGCAAGCCGTGCCGTGAGGGCTGCCACGGGCAAATAGGCAAATGCGCTGAGAATCGTCGAAACAACCTGGAAAGCTGCATACGTGGGCTCGCCGTGCGAGAGGGCGTGGCTCACGATTACGTTCATAAACGGTGGGCGGGCGGGAAGCAGGTATGGGTGCGGCAGATACTCGAGAAAGCGGGCAGTGGTGGGATCCGGACGGACGATAAAAAACAACGCCCGTTGGTAATGCTCGTACCAGTCACTTGCCCACAGCAGGCCGTTGTAGTTCCGAATTGCTGCGTCCAGCAGGAGCGCATTGACGATGATCATCAGCAGGCCCACAGCCTGCATTTTGGCAAGGGGACTCGTCAGCATGTGAAACAGCGTGTTGCGGCCGAAGCAAGCGAATACAACACAGATCGCCGTGATTCCCCAAGCTGCGGTTGTCGGAACGTGCAGCAGGTATATGAAGAAACTTGCCAGGAAAGCGAGCAGGAGTGAAATGGCTACACAGACGGCCCACCGATCCTCTTCCTCCACGTCGATCCAGGACAGAATCACGGCGCCGGGCCCAAGAGCAGCGATGAGTACGCTTGCTGCGGCAATACTGCTTGTCATCATGTCGGTTCCAAATGATGTGCGCCGTAGATCCCCACGCAATTTCTGCAGCAGTCTATCGCTTGCCGCAGGCCGGCGACAGCATCTCTCTGTTTGACGTCACCGGCGACACCGCGGCACATGAGTATCTGGCGGAGGTGTACGACCTGGATGGCCTCCAGCAGTTGGCCACAGCCGAGCGGGCTAAGACAGTGGAGGGAGCGTCACCGTCCACTCCCTGAGCCGCTTGTGTGCAAAAACACCAGGTAGGGAAGCCGCGCTGCGTCCAGTTCGGCCTTCATCACGAGGCTGTAGTCTCGTTCGATCAGCCCTGCGAGGGGGGGCAGGCTCAGATAGGTCGCCGCCAGCCCCTTCACCGGGTTGACCGCAATGAACTCGTCGGTGGCGTCGAGGATCACGCGCGGCTTCGAGATGGCGAGATCCTCGAGCGTGCGGCGGATATACAACGCGGCTGCAGGCCCATCACCCGTGGGAGTGGTGTTGACTGCGAAGCGTGTCGCCGGCGGCAGTCCGGACATGACGTGAAACTTCGGTGCCCAGCCCCAGACAAACAGCGTGTCGCCGGTCGCCGACAACCGCTGTGCCTCGTCTGCGACCGCGTGTCCTGCGAGCCCCCACTGGGAAAGCATGCGCGGCTTTCGAACGGCTTCCGACGCAAACATGGCCACCTGGATCAGGAGGGTTATCGCCACGAACGCGACTACCGCACGGCCTCGCATTCGGTCCCCGGCCGTCCCGAGCCGTGCGACCGCAGCGCAGGTGAGGGTGAATGGCCCCAGCAGAAGAATCAGATAGTGGGGCAGACCCATCCGCGTCCAGGTGGTGACGAGGAGCATGAGGGCGGCGTAGCCGAAGATCGGCAGTAGGGCAACGAACGGAAACAGCCCCTGACGATGCTGCCGAAGCCAGTTCCACAGGGTGCCTGTGGTGAGACCCAGCGTCAGCGGGATCCAAAACGCCGAAAACTCACGAGATCCGGTGACCACGAGGCTCCAGGGTGAGACATCAAGGATCCGAGATGCGTTGTAGGTGGCTCCATAGCCAAGATAGAACGTCGTGAAATCCTCCCAGGCACCCGCTGCCACGACCGGGCCGAGGATCAGTGTCGGCACAGTCACGCCGCCGCAGAGAAGCCTGAACATATCGGCGGTGGAGGCGGCGAATCCGCGGCGCCAGACGAGGCTCGCGGCGGCATATCCGAACAGCACCACCGCGGCTGGAGCAACCTGTAATTTCGTGAATGGCAGAGCCCCCGCCACCGCGCCAATGGCAAACGAATGCCATAAAGGTGGCGGGGACTGACGTTTCCACACAAGCGCTACGAGACAGGCAAGCATCGCACTGGGAAGCATTTCGCTGGAAAGATGGAGGAAGTCCGGATTGAGCGTCGTCAGCATGAGCGTTGCGGCAGGCAGCGTCAGGAGCAGCGAGTATCGCCTGCCGCAGATTCGGCCCACGGTCCACGCGGTAACGCAAAGAGTGACGAGAATGCAGGCCAGTGAGGTGATGCGGGCGGGCAGGTAGCTGTATGGCAATCCAACAAGCGGCGCCCACATGACGATCCAGGTGTTGAGCGGCCCACTCGAGCCTCCTACGACGGATCGCCAGGGCACAGGATCGATTCCGAAACGCATCGCCTGCGCCAGCACCTGACTCTCATCGACATTGAGTTCGCCGTTGTAGAGGAGCGGCCAGAGCCGCCAGACCGGCAGCGCGATCGCGAGCACGCCCCAGAAGGCAGCGTCAAGCCGGCGACCACCGTCCAGTGCTGCTTTGCGCGTCGAACTCCGGGCAACGGCGATGGCGACGAGCACCATCCAGAGCACGATCGCAATCAGGATGCGAACGCCGTCGATCACGCTCATTGCAGCTCCTCGTCACGGGGCACAATTCCAGGCTGCCTGTGGAGGAGATCATTCGCCGCGGCGAGATTGACGCGACCGGCGGGATTCTCGGGATCAAGGCGGATGGCGGTTTCGAGGTCGGGAATCGCCGCCTCTGGCCGGCCCTGCCGGATCAACACCACGCCGCGGGCCAGCCAGCCCTTGGCAAGGTCGGGCCGGGCCGCGATCGCAGCTTCGAGATCGGCGAGCGCCTCCGCAAACCGGCCATCGCGACTCATCACGATCGCCCGGTTGATGCGGGCCTCGACGCGGGCGGGCTTGCACCGAAGGGCTTCCGTGAATACCTGCACGGCGTCGGCGTTGTCACCCCGCTCCGCATGAATCCGCCCGAGATTGATCAGGCTCTGGTCGTCTGTTGGCCGTGCGGCGAGGGCCTGCCGCACGAGCGGCTCGGCCTCGTCGAGGCGGCCCTGACGGATGAGGGCGGCCGCCAGGTTCACGACTCCGCGGACATTGCCCGGGCAATCACGGACATTCTGCCGCCAGAGTGTCTCGGCAGAGATGAAGTCGCGATTTCTGACACGAATCCTGGCCACTTCGACCCAGACTATGCCGACACAGACGGTGATCACTGCCGCCGCCAATGCCATCCGGCTTCGCGGGGTGGCAGGGGCCTGGGCGGTGACGAGGATTCCTGCCACGAGCCCGCTGAGGAGAAAGGCCGAAGGGAGGTACATCCTGTGTTCGGCCAGCACCTGCGTGGCCACCGGCACGATGCTCGACGAGGGGGCCAGGAGCAGCATCGCGGCCACCGGCAGGAAAAAGAGCGTTGGTCGCTTGACGAAACCCACCATGATGGCGACGGCAAGCCCGACCGTCGCGGCCACAAAAGGCCATGTTGCTGCGAGGCTCGTGTCTGGTACGTCACCGTAATCGAGCACGAGCACGTGCGGCCAGAAGAGTCGGCCCAGATAGATCCAGATGCCGCGGCACTGCGTGATAAAATAGTCGAGTGACGACATCGTGCCGAGACCTGCGGAGCCCTCACGGCCACCGATTGTCACTATCACTGCCGCGATCACAAGCCAGTTGACCACGAGGCCCGGATAGAGCAGGCCACGGATGGCCCGCAGGCCGGTACGATGCCGGCAGAATGCCCAGTCGAAGGCCATCACTACCGGCAGGATCGCGGCGGTTGTCTCCTTGCAGAGACCACCAAGGATGGCTGCCGCGACGGCGAGACCAGCGGCGGGCAGGCTCGCCTGCACGAGGGCTACGATCGACGCATCGAGCGCGGCGAGAACCCCCAGCGCCGCGAGTGATTCGGCCCGCTGGATTGCATACGTGATGACGTTGGTGTGGAGCGGATGCAATGACCAGACGATCGCCACTGCCGCGGCCATGCCTGGGGCCCAGTGGCCGGGAGACCTGGCAATTCCAGCACCGGCCGCCAGCACCCGCCGAACGACGTCAAAGACCAGGAGCGTGTTGACTAGGTGGATTGCGAGGTTGCCGAGCCGGAAGCCCGCCGGAGCGAGGCCAGAGAGGGCGTAGGTGATCGCCAGCGAGAGGTTGAGGAGCGGCCGGCCATCGTGGGTACGGCCCCCTTCGGCCTCGGAGAAGAGCACCGTGCCGAGCGGCAGCAGTCGGCGGATCGAGGAGTTTTCGACGATGGATGGCTCGTCGTCGAAGACGAAGGCCGTGTCGAGCGAGTTACCGTAGGCGATGGCAAGGAGGAGTGCGACGCCCACTGTCAGGCATCCGCAGATCGTCAGTTGTCTTCGGATGCCGGTATTCACGAAAACAGATTGTAATACAGGATGCACCGCAGCGCCGAAAACCCATCCCTCCAGTTGATCTTCTTGCCCTCGGCATAGGTGCGACCCGAGTAGCTCACCGGCACCTCGTAGATCCGGCAGCCCAGCTTGGCCACCTTGGCCGTCACCTCCGGCTCGAAGCCGAAACGATCCTCCTTGATATCGATCTGTTCGAGCACCTCGCGGCGGAAGAGCTTATAGCAGCACTCCATATCGCTGAGGTTGACGTTCGAGAGCATGTTGCTGAGGGTGGTGAGTCCCCAGTTGCCGACGGAATGCCAGTAGTAGAGCACGCGGTGGGTGTGGCCCAGGAACCGGGTGCCGAAGACGACGTCGGCCCGCCCGTCGAGGAGAGGCTCGAGCAGCGTCGGGTATTCCCGCGGATCGTATTCAAGATCGGCATCCTGCACGATCACGATGTCGCCCGTGGCGGCCTTGAATCCCGTCCGCAGGGCGGCCCCCTTTCCACGATTGGTCTCGTGGAGCACGACCCGCAGATCAGGCCGCGTTGCCGCGAGGCCCGAGAGCCACTCGCGGGTCCCGTCGGTGGAGCAGTCGTCGATCAGGATGATCTCCCGCTCCATGCCACCGGGCAGCGGCACCGTCTCGACGCGGTCAAGCAACTGTGGCGCGAGCACGCACTCGTTGTAGACAGGGATCACGATGCTGAGCTTGCTGAGTTTCATGGCAGTTCCTTGCGGCCGAATAGAATCCGGGGCTTCGATGAGCCGATGATGAGCATCAATCGGTGACCAGAATACATCTCCACCCCCCGCCTCAGTCTTATCGCCCGTCCCCGAGACGGCGTGCCTGTTCCAGGTTGCGTCGCACCTCCGCGTGATCGAATCCGAGCCTGATCGCCCTGCGAAACGACTCGGCCGCCTCGGCAAAGCGGCCCTGAGAGGCCAGGAGCGCGCCATAGTCGTTGTGGATTTCGCCCCGCTCGGGCGCAATCCGGAGAGCATCGCGGTAGACGTCCGCCGACTCCGCGATCCGGCCTTGCCGATGCAGGGCATTCGCCAGGGCAGCGTAGGCCTTGTGCCGATCAGGATGCTGGTTTCCCAGGGTCACCGCATGCTGCAAATGCCCGATCGCTTCGTCGACCCGGCCTTCGTCGACGAGTGAATTGCCGAGGTTGAGACTCGCGGGAAAGGAGTTCGGATTTACCCGCAGGCACTGCTTGAAGACCGCGACCGAGTCTTTCCAGCAGGCAGATTGCCGCCACGAGAGGCAGCCGCATGTGGCCAGCGCCGCCAGTGGCACGACAGCCCAGAGCCAGGACCGGTGGCGGACAAGGAATTGGCAACCAGCGCCGAAGGCCAGGGCGGGCCCAAGCATGGCGAGATACGCGTAGCGGTCGGCCACGGTTGACCATTCCTGAAAGTCGAAAGGCACAAACCCCAGCGTCGGCAGCAGCCCGAGCACACTCACCCAGATCGCCCGCCTCAGGACATCGTGGCGGATGGCAATCGCAGCGCCTGCCAGTGCCAGCCAACTGCCGGCCGCCACGAGCCAATGCGTTTGGCTCGTGAGAACGAGTTCGGGGGTCCGGCCGTAGTCGAGGGCAAGATGGAAGGGCAGCACCAGCTTTGTGCCGTAAAATGCAAGGGCATCGCCGGCGATGACCGGCCGTTCCCACCAGGCGACGTCCCGACCGATGGCTTCACCGAGTTGGAGGCCACGCGATACGGCGACAATGACCGCTGCTGCCAGCACCCAGGGGACCAGCCGCGTCGCCCGCAAGGCGATCGGCGGGCTATTGCCGAGGCCTCCCAGAAGCAAGGCGACCAGGGGCCACGAAGCCACCTGTGGCTTGGAGAGCAGCGCGAGAACAAAGAGCAGCACGGCAAACACGTCGGTTCGCCGGAAGACGCGTGCTCCGCCCGGCGGCTCAGGCTTGAGGTGGCAGAGCAGCGCCCCGAGCGCCAGGGCCGCCGCCAGCAGCCCCCGCTGTTCGGAAATCCAGGCGACAGCCTCCACCTGAAGCGGATGGATCGCGAACAGAATCGCTCCTGCCGCGGCGGCGAAGCTGGTTCCGATTCGGAGTTGTTTGAGGACAACCGCGATCAGAGCTGCATTGGTGGCGTGGAGCATGATGCTCACCAGCCGAAAGAGATGCGGATCTGGTGTGGCGTCGGGAGCGGCTCCGGCCAGCCACCGGGCGGTGACCGCCTCGGCCGCAAACAGCATGTAGGCGACAGGGATATACAACCCTCTGTAGGCATGCGTCCAGAAGCGGGCGATCCCATCGATGGTGATGGGATTGAGCAACGGATTTTCTGTGACGTGGAGCGTGTCGTCCCAGTTGAGCCAGTCAGCGTTCCACAGGCCCGCGAAGACGAGGCAGGGGACCGCCGCGACCACCAGCGGCACCCAGCGGGCGGCCCCCCAGGCCGGCACGGCCGGCTTGGCGAGAGCGTCGAAAGTGATGGCGGAGGTTTCGGAAGCCATGGCCGCCGAATATACTCCTGATGTTCTATGAGCCAATTGTGAGGAGCCTTCGATGACTGAAAACGTCCAGAAATTCGCGTTCGTTCTGCTCGTTGCCGCCGTAACCTGCGTGGCCGGCTGCCTTTCGGGCGAGAATGCTGCAGAGAAGAAATCCGAGCGCGATATCGATACGCAGGTGGACAAGGCGATCGACGACTTTAAGGGGAAGTGAATGCTTCCCTAGCACTGCGGCAGATCACCTCGGCTGTGCCTCTGGAGTGATCGACCGCTGCGGTTTGCTCGGCTCCTCCCGAAGGCGGCGAGCCAGCCCTTCGGCGGTTGCGGCGAATCGGGGATTCGTCGGTTCGAGCCGGCTCGCCTCCGAGGCTCGCTTCGCTGCGGCCGGCAGGTCGCCCTCCGATTCATGGATCGAGGCCAGGTTCATCAGAATTCTGGCCCGCGTTGCTGGGGTCGTTTCCAGGTCGATGGCCCGGCCCAGCCACTGCTTCGCCTCCGATTGTCGATCCTGGCGGGCGGCCACGATTCCCAGCCACTCGCAGCCGGCCGCGTTTGTCCCATCGATAGCCAGACTTGCTCGGAACACCGCCTCAGCCGCTGGCCACTCCTGCCTGTCGGCATGTGTCGTGCCAAGATTCAGGAGATACCGGGCCCGCTCTTTCGGCTTGAGAGGCAGTGTGAGCAGGGCCTCGTACTCTCGGATCGCCGCGTCGAACTGGCCGGTGTTGGCCAGCATCGTCGCCAGGTTGTTGCGAGGCTTCGGATACTCGGGGTCGAGGTCGATCGCCTTTCGAAAAGCCTTTTCGGCGTCGCTCTCTCGGCCGCTGCTGTTCAAGGCGTTTGCGTAGTTGGTGAGGATCTTCGAGTCCTCCTTAGGCCAATGGCGAGGATATTCGGGCCGCGCAAGTAACCGTTCGAACTGATCGAGCGCGTCGGCATGCCTACCTAAGAATGAGTAATGGAGGGCGAGATTATGCCGTGCCATCCATGCCCCGGGGCTTTTGGCGAGCGTGTCGAGCCAGAGTCTTTCGACATCCCGATAGAGCATCGTTCGCTGCTGGCTCAGCAGCATGAGCAGGACAACAACCGCCGCCGCCAGAGCCGAAAGGGCCAGCTGTCCCTTCCTGCCCGTTCCCTTTGTTATGGCCGCCCCTACCTGGGTCGCCGCGGACACGATCAAGGTCAGTGCAGCGGGCATCGCAAGATATTGGTAGTGGTCTCCGACCCAGGAGTAGGCCAGAAAATAAAACTTCACGAATCCACAGGCCGGAAAGAGAAGCAGCAGATAGGCGGCGACGCCGATCAGCACCGGCCCCCCCCACGTGCGGCGAAAGCGCAGCATCACGAGGCATGCGGCCACAAGCAGGATGTTTGCCAGATGAAAGAGCGGCCGGCCGGGTTCGAGCGGCCAGCGGGGATACACAAACGAAAGATTGAAAGGCCAGAGTGTCTTCCAGAAGTAGAAACCCACGACCCAGCCGAAATTACTGGCAACGGCTGCCAGCCCCTCCGGCCGGACAGGATCGTCGCCGACGACGTCGCCGACATGATGCCGCCACTCGGAGGCCGCCATCCCGATCGCGACCAGGCCATGCGGCACGAGGTTTGCCGCGTCCCGCCAGCCAAGCCGGCCGCGGTTTCGCAGTGTCTGTAGGAGCAGCACGGCCGGCAGGGTCACGCTCGCCCCCTTGGACAGCATGGAGGCGAGAAAGGCAACCGCCGAACCGACCTGCCAGCCGCGGCCACCGCGGTCGAGAAACCTCTGCCAAAGCAGCATCGAGGTGAGCATGAAGAGCATGCAGACCAGGCCCTTTCTCTGGGCCACCCAGGCCGCCGTCTCGACGTTCAGCGGATGCACGGCAAAAATAGCGGCCGCGAGAAAGGCGGCCGGCACCCGCCATCTCAGCAAGACGTGCCAGACGAGCACGGCATTCACGGCATGAAACACCAGATTCGTGGCGTGGAAAATACGGGCGTCGAGGCCGAAGCAGCGGTGCTCCAGCCAATAGGTGCTGAACGTGACGGGCCAGAACATTCCGTAACCGGGTTCGAACCACACCCGATAGAGCCCGTTCGGCCGGATTGCCACGTGATCGAGTAGATGAAGGTCGTCATCCCAGATGAAGCCTGCCGACAACGCGGGGGCGTAGGCGGCCACCGCCAGGCACATGAGTAGGGCAGCCTTCCCAAACGGCGGCAGGCTCGCCCTCATGGCTCCCCCACCATCTGCATCTGGCAGACCGCGAAGCCTTCAGACTCATAGAGGCGTTTCCATGAGCGATGGTCGGTGGCAAAGAAGGGCACGCCCGACAGATAGCTCCAGGTCATTGATCGGGCAGGAATGAAGGCCAGCCGCACGTTGAGCGCTGCCAGCCGTTTCCGGCAGGCGTCGAGATCGCAGGGTTCTGCAAACAGAAAGGCCACTGCCGGATCCCAGACCATCAGCGGTACAAACCGCGACTGCCGTCGCTGCGCCACGACCGCCATGTAGGCATCGTCGGTGAGCAGGCGACAGCTGGGGATGCCGCTTTGCTCGAGCGCCTCGAGGAGAGCGTCGCAGTGCCATGCGGTGTCGATCGGATCAGGACGTCGGCGGAGCGCCGCCGCCGGCAGTTCGTCGATCGTGTAGGGATGGGCCACGGCCGAGAGGGTAGACCAGAAGCCAGTGAGCATCACGAGGGTAGCGATGCCGGCACGAGCAAGCATTGGGCCGGCCGCGAGCCAGCGAGCCAGTGGGCCGGCCAGCGATCCCGCGGCGATCGCCAGAAGGACCCAGGTCGGAGCCAGGACACGAACGCTATACCGCAGGCCACCGGCGGTGTGGCCGACCGACCAGGCCCAGAGAGCCGCGACCACCAATGCCGTCACAAGCAGCGGCCAGAGTGCCCGCAGCGATCGCCCGAAGCCGGTACCGCCCATGACGAGCGGCACGATCCCGCCTCCGGCAAGGATGCCAGCCAGACGCAGCCACTTTGCCGTGTCAAAGTTCGTGAAGCCAAGGATCGTGGTGTAGTGATGAATGATCGCGGCATGCACCGGGTTGACGGGCAGGCCGAGAGAGCCGGGATTGGAATAAAGTGGATTGCCCGTGAGCAGCCAGTTGCGGATGTACCAAGGCAATCCGATGATTGCTGCGGTCGCGATGAACCAAGGAAGCAGCCGGCGGGACTGGGCTGCTGCTGCGAGCAGGAGCAATCCGCCGATGGCAAGGGCGGGGCCGTAGTCACGGGCCAGGCAGGCGAGGCCGGCGAAGAAACCGGCCGCGATCGCCGCACCAGGGCGTCCCGTCCTCCGTGCCTCAAGCCCGTAGGCGATCTGTCCGGCGACCGCGATCGCCGTCCAGCCCGTCTCCTGCCCGATGGCAACGGCATCGACGAAGAGCGGCGTCATGAGCAGGCACCAGACGGCGACGAAGCCCCCCTCACGACCCCACAGTTCCCGCGCCGCCTGCCAGACGAGTGCTCCGGCGATCGCGAACTGCGATAGCACAAGGGGCGTGGTCAAACCCGGCACCGGGCGACCCAGGCAGGCGTAGAGCCACCAGTAGGTGTTCGCGACCAGGGGCGGGATGCCGTCGGCATAGGGATAGATCGCGAAATCGGCCGAGGACCGCGGTGGATAGAAGGCGAGCGACTCGTGCGTAAGCAATAGCCGGGCGAGGTTTTCCCAGCGCCAGCAGGTGTCGAAGCCGGTCAGTGGAAACACGGTCAGCCTGGCGGCGATGGCCAGCATAGTCGCCATCACGCCAGCCGCGGCGGCGGCCCACACCACCGCGGGCAGGGCTTGAAGACGCGGCGCTGGATCGAACGGCAGGGGATTAGAATCAGCCGTGGAGCGGAGGCTCGTAACGACGGCTGCGATGATCCCGCCTGCAATCAGCATGCTGCCAACCGGGATGATGCCGATCGAGCCACCGATGGCATCGCACGCCAGCACCGCCAGTGAGAGCAGAACCGCTGAAAACGGAATGGCCACGGAAAGCGGTGCCGAAAGCCTGAGCATCCGGCCGACCGTGAAGCCAGGCAGCACAAGGCCCGCAATCGCGGCGGCCGTCCGGAGTGTGTCGTCGAATGTCACGAAATACATCTCGTGGAACGCATCGCTCGGATGCAGAGGGGAGGGGCCGGCTCAGGGCCGCGTACCCCTACGATAATCCCCGCGGCTGAAATATTTTTCCAACCATATGTAGGCCACGATAAAGAAATAGCGGCTGCCCATCTCGCGGATCTTGAGCTTAGCCACGCCCGAGCGACGGTTCCGCCAGGTGATCGGGATCACGGTCCACGAGTAGCCGCGGACGATCGCCTTGAGCGGCAGTTCGACTGTGATATTGAAGTGGGGGGAGAGGATCGGCAGGCAGCCCTCAATCACTTCGCGGCGGTAGGCCTTAAAGGCGTTCGTGGTGTCGTTCAGTCGGATGCCAAACAGCAGCCGAATGAAAAGGTTTGCCTGGCGATTGAGCACCCACTTGAGCCAGGGGTAGTCGATCGTGCCGCCCCCCTTCATGAATCGGCTGCCGAAGACGCAGTCGTAGCCCTCGCGAAGCGTGTTCCAGTAGCGGACGACATCGCGGCAGTCGTCGCTCTCGTCGGCCATCATGATCACCAGCGCGTCGCCCGACGCGGTGGCGAGCCCCTTTTGGATCGCACGGCCAAAGCCGTGAGGGCCGGGGTTTTTTACCGGTACGAGCGCCGGAATCTTTTCGGCAGTCGCCTCGAGAATCGGCCAGGTGGCGTCGGTACTGCCGTCGTCCACGACGATGATCTCGTGCGGGATCTTGTGGAGCGAGAGTTCGAGGTGGAGGTGCTCGACCGTCGAGGCGATGCAGCCCGCTTCGTCGCGGGCGGGGATCACGACCGAGAGCAACGACAGGGCTACCGGCTCAGCGCGGTCAGCGGGGGATGCAGTTGCCGCCTGGGGCGTGTGGTGTACCCGAGTGTCTGGTGTTGGAACGTCGGACATGGTGACTCAGAGCATGTGGGGAACTTCAAGTCTACGGCGGCAGGCTCGGTCTGCACGTCGCCCGAACCATCCACACACAATACTCACGGACTGCCGGTCGCAGAGTTCCTCAGGGAGGGGGTTATAGTGGGGGGGTAGTAGCATAAGAATAAGTACCTCGTGTGGAGTGCGGTATGGCGACTGCTGCAGCGGCCCTTGTCCAATTGGTTGCGTATGGGGCCGCGTTTCTCCCGCCCAAGCTTGACTCCAAGCATGAGTCGAAGCCTGACTTCAAGAAGCGTGATCAGGGTTTCGGTACGACCTGGCTGAAGGCGTTGTGCTCGCCCCCTGCTTTCTGTCTCGCGCTGGCCGCCGTGCTTGTTGCCGGCCGTTGGGAGTGGCTGGAAGTCGACCGACCACTCAACCCCGACGAGGGGCTGTGGCTTGCAAACGCGTGGCGATATACACTTGACATCGTGCCTTGGCGGGCGACGAGTAGCGGCACCAGCGGCCCACTGACACCCTGGCTGCTTACCCTGCTCGGGTTTTGTGGAGCGCCGCTCGATTATGCGACAGCGCATGCTGTCGCGATGGGCCTCCAGATCGCAGTGGTCGGCCTCGCCTATGGCACGATCCGCATCGTCTGCGGCGAGTCTCCGGGGCGGCTTGCGACCATGCCGGCTGCACTTCTTCTCAGTCGGACGGGCCATCCAGACTTCGTTCATCTCTCCAGCGAGAACGTGCCGCTGGTGCTTATGGCGGGCTGCGGCTGTGCGGCAGCGTATGGTCTGCAGGGGGGCGTTGCGGAATGTCGACGCAGATGGTGGCTTTTGTTCGCCGGGGTGCTTGCGGGTGCCGTGCCATTTGCCAAGCTGCAGGCGGTGCCGATGGCGCTCGTCATGAGTTGTGTGATTGCGACCGCCGCCATGGTGACGTCGTCGTCGAGACAGAATCGACTTGCGAGGCTCATCTCTTTTGGAAGCGGGGGATGTGTTGTGCCGATCGCCATTGTTGGACTGGTGTGGTGGGCGGGATTCTTTGGCGACATGTGGCACATGTATGTCGATGGGTGCCTGGCATACGGCAATCCCAGTGCCTCGGAGCGGACCTATGCAACGCGAGTCTCGTGCCTAATTTGGGATAGCCCCGTTTTTCTGACTCTTTCCGCAACGGTTTTTGCCACAACTGCAACGGCCGTCTTCGGTTGCGTTGTTTTGGGCTGGGGCGGCACGGAGCGCTTTGGTCGTTGGCTGCTTTTCGCCGCGGCTGTGTACCTGACGACCGGGTTTTTCTGTGTCGCCAAACCAGGCCACCACTTTCCGCACTATCTCATGCTGCTGACGCTACCGCTGATGCTCCTTTCAGGCACTGCCCTGCAAATGATTCTGTCGGCCCAGCCGCAGCGGCTCTGGTCGGCTGTGGGGGTGGTGTTGGCATGCGTCGCCCCATTGGTCGTGCTCTCTCGATGCGGCCTGGGGGGATCGTGTTTCGTGGAGGGTGCCGCATACGATCGTGTTCTAGCCGGTTTAGTGCAAATGCCTCCGACGGCGGAAGCCGGTGTG